>Ga0255344_1003142_pt1 | contig 18507 bp, 16 predicted proteins | sample wastewater_treat_5_FD_192414 | JGI IMG/M metagenome (GOLD analysis project Ga0255344, IMG submission 192414) | Wastewater microbial communities from Lulu Island WWTP, Vancouver, Canada - plant18 | ecosystem: Engineered > WWTP > Wastewater > Unclassified | place: Canada: Vancouver, British... | reverse complement strand
AAAAGTATTTGCGTAAAATTTTAAATTATCCCAAAACCTTAATAGGGTCCTCAATAGCCCTATTGATAATTTCAATTTTAGTATTTTCTAGATTAGGGGGTGAATTTATACCAGAATTACCTGAAGGTGATTTTGCTTTAGAAACCAGAGTACTTACTGGTAGTAACATCAATACAACAGTTGATGGTTGTTTAAAAGCAGCACATATCTTAAAAAATAAATTTCCTGAAGTATTAAAAGTAGTTGGCAAAGTAGGTAGTGGGGAAATTCCAACAGATCCAATGCCAATGGAAGCAGCTGATTTGATGATAATTTTAAAAGACAAAAGCGAATGGACCTCTGCCGAAACATGGGACGAATTAGCAGAGAAAATGAGTATTGCTTTGCAGGATGTACCTGGTGTAACCTACGGCTTTCAATATCCGGTTGCAATGCGTTTTAATGAACTAATGACTGGAGCAAAACAAGATGTAGTATGCAAAATTTTTGGCGAAAATCTAGACACGTTATCAAAATATTCGAAAATTTTAGGAGAGATTTCCACTAAAATTGATGGCGCTGAAGCGGTATATGTAGAGCCCATAGACGGCTTACCACAAGTAAAAATTAATTACAAGCGAAATTTGATTTCTCAATACGGGTTGAATATCGCTGATATCAATCGAGTAATTAACACAGCCTTTGCCGGACAAAGTAGTGGTCAAGTTTTTGAAGATGAAAGACGATTTGATTTAGTTGTTCGACTTGCAGGTGAAAAACGTAAGGATTTAGAGGATATACAAAATTTATTAATTCCAACGCCAAAAGGTGCCCAAATTCCATTATATCAAGTTGCAGATGTTTCTATTCAAGAAAGTGTAAATCAGATACAAAGGGAAGACGCTAAAAGAAGAATAATTGTTGGCTTCAATATTCATGATAGAGATGTGCAAAGTATTGTTAAAGATTTGCAAAAGGCCGTGGAAAAGAATTTAAAACTTCCCTCAGGCTATTTCATTACATATGGTGGAGCATTTGAAAATTTAGAAGCTGCAAAAAAAAGACTGATGATTGCTGTTCCTCTATCGCTACTTCTAATTTTACTGTTTCTCTATTTTGCTTTTGGATCTATAAAACAAGGGTTGTTGATATACTCTGCAATTCCATTGTCAGCAATCGGAGGAATTCTATTTCTATTTATGCGTGGAATGCCATTTAGTATAAGTGCGGGAATTGGATTTATTGCACTTTTTGGTGTAGCAGTATTAAATGGAATTGTACTAATTTCAGAATTTAATCGAATTAAGGCTGAAGGAGCAACTGATACTACACAAATAGTACTTCAAGGTACAAAGCACCGGTTGCGGCCTGTTCTAATGACAGCCTTTGTTGCATCTCTAGGTTTTTTACCAATGGCCTTAAGTCAAGGTGCAGGAGCCGAAGTGCAACGTCCATTAGCAACAGTAGTAATTGGAGGTCTATTAATAGCAACATTTCTAACACTATTTCTGTTACCTGTACTTTACATTTTATTTGAAAATGGATTAAGTAAAAAGAAATTCAAAAACATACTAAATTCCATTGTACTAATTGGAGTCATATTAATTATTAATCTTCAAACTACCACCGCACAAACACCAATAAATTTACAAGATGCAATACAAATTGCAATGAAAAATAATCTTCAATTAAAAAACGAAATATTAAATGCTGAATATCAAAAGAAATTAAAAATTGCTTCAGTTGACATACCTAAAACAAATTTAACGGGAGAATACGGTCAAATCAATTCCTTAAACAAAGATTTCAAGTTTGGAATTTCGCAATCTATATGTTTCCCCACAATATATTCAACACAAAAGTCATTACAAAATGCAATTTACAAAAGTAGTTTATTGAATGTTGACCTGAAAGGCGCTGAACTAGTAAAAAAAGTAAGTGAAGTTTTCTACCTTATACTATATATGCAGCAGAAACAAAGTATTTTATTGCAAAATGATAGCATATTTGCTGAATTTTTATTCAGAGCAAACATACGTTTTATCCAGGGAGAAAGTAATATTTTAGAAAAAACAACTGCCGAATCACAAAGAGGGCAAGTATTAGTTCAATTAAACCAACTCAAAAATGATATGGAAATACTGCAATTGCAATTTTCACTTCTACTAAATACTAGTACGGTATATATTCCAACTGCAGAAAATCCAAAAATGATATATAATGCAATACTTGACACTGCAACAATAAAAAACCACCTCCAAATAAAGCTATTACAACAAGAAATAGAAACTGCCACATTTGTCAAAAAGCTCGAAAGGAACAAATTGTTACCAGATTTAAACTTTGGTTTCAACACTATGAGCATTAAGGGATCCAACCCAGAAAATATTGAATATTCAAAAAACTATCAATTTCATTCAGTTCAATTTGGCATTAGCTTCCCATTAATTTACTTTTCTCAGAAAGCTAAAATTAATGCGGCCCAAATTCAGCTTCAAATTTCACAGAATAATTTCTTGTCAGGTATCGAAAGCTATAACTTTCAATATGTCTCCGCTTTCATGAAATATCGAACTAACATTGAAACTGTTAAATACTTTGAAAACACTGGATTAAAAATTGCTGAAACAATTACATCAACCGCTAACCAACAATATATCAATGGTGATATTAATTTTCTTGAATGGACAATCTTAATCAATAATGCCAATAGCATTAAAAGTGACTATATTGATTCAATAAAAGAATTAAATCAAATAATTATTCAATTAAACTTCTTATCAACTAAATAAAATTCAATCATGTCAAAATATATCATAATAGCACTATTCATTTCGCTTATTACTTCTTGTGAAAGCAAGAAAGTAAACATAGAAAATACGGAAGACAAACCAAGTGAATCAATTGTTGAACTAACAGATGCACAATTAAAAAATTCCGAAATAACTATTGGGAAAATTGAGCAACGTAATATTTCTTCTCTCATAAAAGTGAATGGGAAAATTGAAGTTCCACCTCAAAATATGGTTTCTGTAAGTGTTCCAATGGGGGGATATTTAAAATCTACTAAACTTCTAGCTGGCATGCATGTAACTAAAGGTGAAGTAATTGCAACTATGGAAGATCAACAATATATACAATTACAACAAGATTACCTCATGGCTAAGGCACATTTCGGCTCTATAGAATTAGAATATAATCGTCAAAAAGAGTTAAATCAAAGTAAAGCTAGTAGTGATAAAGTTTTTCAAAATGCCCAAACTGAATATCTTTCACAATATATTCTCCAAAAATCACTCGAAGAAAAATTAGAACTCATTGGAATAAATCCTAGCAATCTTAACGAAAATACTATATCACGCTATATAAACATAACCTCCCCCATAAATGGATTTGTTTCAGAAGTTAAACAAAACATTGGCAAATATGTTCCACCAACAGATGTATTATTCGAATTAGTGAACCCCGAAGACATACATTTAACACTAACAATTTTTGAAAAAGATTTGGATAAATTCTCGATCGGACAAAAAATATTTGCATATAATAACTCTAACCCTATCAAAAAGTATAATTGCGAAATAATTTTAATTGGAAAAGATGTTACACCGGAGAGAACGGTTCAAGTACAAAGCCATTTTGAACAGTATGATAAAAGTTTAATTCCTGGTATGTATATGAATGCTGAAGTAGAAGTAAGTACCAACAACGCTTTTGTAATTCCAAACGAAGGCATAGTCCGTTTTGAAGGGAAGCAGTATGTGTTCACTCAAACTAATAAAAATAAATTTGAAATGCAACAAGTAACAACTCAAAATTCAGAATTAGGTTTTACACAAATAACTTTTGCTGACAGTACAGCAATGCGTGAAAAATTCTTTGTTATAAAAGGAGCATATACGTTGTTGATGAAAATGAAAAATCAAGAGGAAGAAGAATAAATTAGAAAAACTATAGAGAAAATTTAAAATGAGAAAAGTCAATTTATTAGTATTCGTTCTGATTTTAGTTGCAGCAGTATCCTCGTCATGCAAAAAGAAAAAAGGTTGTAAAGACCCAATTTCAATTAACTATGACAAAGAAGCCGAATTAGATGACGGTTCTTGTGAATATGCCGGAATTGGTGGCAATGTAACTATTGTTGCATATCCTAAGCATCACGCATCAGAAACAAGACCATATCATGCTTTTGTAAAATTCAATGCTACGGATTTTCCGGGCAATAATCCAAATTATTACGATTTAGATATAACTGCTGATACTACAGAAAATCATATTGAAATTAAAAATCTAAAACGCGGGAAATATTTTATTTATTTGACTGCATATGATACATCGAGCACAATTAATGTAAATGGTGGAATTCCATTAACTGTATCACAAAATTTCGGTGAAATGATTATTACAATTCCAGTGACTGAATAAATTTAAGGGATGAATAAAAAAACAAAAAAACTATCTGTAAATTATACTGTTGCAATTATTTATATTGCAACAGTATTTATTCATGCCAACACGATCAAATAGAGAAACTAAGTTCAGAAAGTAATTATCCAGATAATGTTTCAAAAATTATAATTAATAAATGTGCGAACAATGGTTGTCACAATTCTAAAAGCAAAATGGCTGCCGGTGGGCTTGATTTAATTTCATGGGAAAAATTGTTTGAAGGTGCTAGAGGAGGTTCAGTGGTAATTCCTTACCGTCCAGATTTCAGTTTGCTAATATATTATACAAACCATGATTCAATCCTCCCATTTTTGCAGCTCTTGCCAACTATGCCAGTTAATGGCGCTGAACTTTCAAACGACGAACTAGATATATTAAACAAATGGATATTAGAAGGCGCTCCAAATAAAGATGGATTTGTTAAATTTACTGACATATTAATGAAAAAAAAGCTATACGTAGGCTGTCAAGGATGCGATGAAGTGGCAATATTTGATGCATCTACAATGTTGGTAATGCGGTATGTGCATGTAGGAAATACCGCTCAAACTGAGTCGCCACATATGGTTAAAGTAGCGCCTAATAATAAGTTTTGGTGCACGTCATTTATTGCCGGAAATTTTTTTCAAAAATTCAGTTCACTAGATAATTCTTTATTGGGACAAGTAAATATTGGCTTTGGCTCCTGGAACACATTTTCAATTTCCTCCGATTCAAAAAAAGCATATGTAGTTGATTTTAATAGTGGTATAATCTCATTTGTTGATTTAGAAACCATGACTAATCAAAATATTAACTTTGGTTTTAGTTTCCCGCATGGAATAGCTATAAATAAAACTGACGATACACTTTATATTACGGGGCAACAAGGATTTTGCATTTGGAAAGTTCCGATAAATGATATTTCAAATTACCAGCAAGTTAATTTTCTAGGGGGAAATCATCGTTTTCATGAAATTTCATTCAGTCCAGATGGCACAAAATATTTTCTTACAGCGCAAAAAACTAATAAAATTTTAGTTGTTAATACAAGCAATGATTCCATCCTTTCATCAATTCCGGTAGGAGTATTTCCACAAGAGTTGAGTATTTCAAAAACATTTCCTTACCTTTTTGTTACATGCTCGGAAGATATGTTTACGTTTCCTGGCAAAACAGGTTCTGTTTATGTGATAAATTATAATACATATCAAGTTGAAGCAACCATTTATTCTGGGCACCAGCCACATGGTATTGGTGTAGATGATGTTAACAATAGAGTTTATATTTCAAATCGAAATATATCAAATGGTGCTACAGTACCTCATCATTTGTCGGTATGCGGAGGTAGAAATGGATACATTACTGCAATTGATATGAATACACTTCAATTATTGCAAAACTTCAAATCAGAAGTATCGGTAGATCCCTATAGTATTGGTATATCTAATTAAAATAAACAATGGCGAGTCAACATCATAATCATACAAAATCTACAAATTCAATTAGCTCAAAAAATGCGTTCATTATTGGAATTATTCTTAATCTGATATTTGTCTTGATAGAAGCTATAGTAGGCGTAAAAACACACTCTTCTGCACTATTATCAGATGCCGGGCATAATTTAAGTGATGTTGCAAGTTTAGCTTTAGCACTTGGGGCATTGCAATTAAACAAAGTTAAATCTAGTGTCAAATATACTTATGGTTTTCAGAAGTCCACAATTTTAGTTGCTCTACTAAATGCGATAATATTGTTAATAGTAATTGGTGCGATTATATTGGAAACCACATTAAGAATCAATAAGCCAGAAGCAATTCAAGGCAAAACAGTTGCTTTAGTAGCATTTATAGGTATTATAATAAACAGTTTAACCGCACTCTTATTTATTCGTGATAAGAATAATGACTTGAATATAAAAGGAGCCTTTTCCCATCTGATGGCAGACGCTGGAGTTAGTTTTGGCGTAGTAATTGGGGGAATAATTATTCATTATACAAATTATTTTTGGGTAGATTTTATACTTAGTTACGTAATTGCCATTATAATTTTTATAAGTACATGGAAATTATTTAGAGAGACTCTTAGACTAAGTTTAGATGGCGTTCCTCACTCCATTAATTTTACAAAAGTTAAATCAGAAATTGAAACAATGAATGGAATCTATTCAATATGTCATTTACATATTTGGGGCTTATCAACAACACAAAATGCTCTAACTGCAAGAATAATTATTGAAAGTACTTTCACCAATGAACAAGAAATTAATTTGAAAAATGAAATTAAAGTAAAGTTGATAGATCAAAACATTCACCATATTACTTTAGAAATTGAAAGACAAGATCATATATCATAAGAAAAGAATTCAATTTTGCATTTAGATATTTTTAATTCCCTACATACGAAAATTTAATTTTTAACAACTAATCCCAGCCCTATTCCCATGTCGCTATCGTAATGAGTACTTAATAATAAATTTTTACCGATAATAAATCGGAATCCTAACATATATTCACGATCACTATTTAGCATCCAATTCATACGTAGCCTTCTTGAAAGTGGTATGTCTTCGCGAGAAAACTGCAATCGAAGTTTCCCGTCTAGGTCCCAACGAATATCTGCAACTATAAGCATTGGCATTGTATAAGCCACACCAAAAACACCTGTATGTCGATTGTTTTTGTTACTAAATTGTCCAAACCAATTATTTTTTTCATTCCCTAAGACATTTCTTGGACTACCATTCATATCAAAAAAGGAACTTTGTAAATCACCTTCCAATTTATAGTGGTAGTCAAATCCCGCATATCCATAAACCCATTGCATTCTTCCAAAATACCTTCCCACTTTTGTTTCACTTTCATACCCGTGTTCCGGATGAAAACCGAAGTGCCAAACTTCTTCAAATTTCCAACGAGTATTAGAAAACATCGCTTCTCCATCACTACCATTCGTTTCCATTCCTATATTTGTCATGAAATGAAACCTCCTATCATCAGAAAAAAGTTTCCTTCGAGCCTCTTTTACATTTTGGATTAAAGGATTTGGAATTGTATCAGGATTAGAAAATATTCTACCCATTCCGCTCATCATGTGGTAAAGAATATGACAATGAAAAAACCAATCGCCATATACGTTGGCATTAAACTCAATGGTGTCTGTTTCCATTGGCATAATGTCAACAATATTTTTTAATGGGGCATAATCATTTTGTCCATTTAACAATCTAAAATCTTGCCCATGCAAATGCATTGGATGGCGCATCATGGAGCCGTTATACAAAATAATGCGAACATTTTCTCCCTTATGTATTAATATTTTGTCAACTTCTGAGACTACTTTATTATCTAAGCTCCACACATAACGATTCATATTACCTGAAAGCGTGAATGACAAAATCCTTAATGGTACGTCATGAGGCAATTTTGTCTGAATTGGCGATTTCAGCATTGTATAATTTAGCGTAACTATGTTTGAAAGTTCGTTGTTATTGAACTCTTTGGAGTTCGTTTGTATTTCTTTCGCATTATTTTTCTTCCCTAAAACACCTGTAATTTCAGGGTACATTACAACATTCATATCCATTTGATTTAGACTCATATGCATTCCCATATCATCGAGCAAACCGTTCATTTTCATCATACTATTCATCATTTTCATTCCTTCAAAATATTTTAACTTCGGTAATGGGTTAGCTAAATGCTTTATTCCATTTCCTAAAAATAAAGATGCAGATTTTGTTCTATCCTCTGGTGATACTAACAATTCATAACTTCCATTATCGGGAATTTTAATGATAATGTCATATGTTTCTGAAACCGCTATCAACATTCTGTCTACTTCAACAGGTTCAATATCGTTGCCATCGTTAGCAACAACAATAATTTTCCCACCTGCATATGTGAGCCAAAAATAAGTAGATGCACCGCCATTTGCAATTCGCAAACGAATCTTATCACCAGCATGGAATTGTGAAAGTTGACTTTCGCTTTGTCCGTTGACCAAAAATTTGTCATAGAAAACATCACTAACATCCATTGCATTCATTCGCTTCCATTCGTTGGTAAATTTTGTTTTTAAATATCCTTGCTGAGCCGCTTCGTGCCAACTTTGTGTTGTTCCTTTTTTTATTGCAAACCAATCAGTAGCATTGTGCAACATTCGATGAACACTTTCAGGTTTATAATCTGTCCATTCGCCTAAAATTATTGGTACAGTTGGTAAGTCATCAATGCCAATTCGGTATGTACTATTTTCCTGCTTTTTAAGTATAATAAAATTCCCATACATTCCAATTTGTTCCTGAAGCTTACTATGACTATGATACCAATGTGTTCCGTTCTGAATGAGGGGGAATTTATACAAATGAGTTGTATGAGGCATTATTGGCAATTGTGTTAAATAGGGAACACCATCTTCTTTGTTAGGCAAAAACAATCCGTGCCAATGCATTGATGTACTTTCCTTTAATTCATTGTGTACATATATTTCAGCAGTATCACCTTCTGTAAATGTTAGTGTTGGCATCGGAATTTGTCCATTAACAGATATTGCATGTTTTATCTTACCAGTATAATTCAACGTAGTATCCCTAACATACAAATCGTATCGGACCAATTTTTGAGCACTCGCATTTTTTGAAAATAAATAAGAAATAATCAAAATGAATTTACAACAGTTATTTTTTGTCAGTACATTCTTCAACCACTTATAAATAAATATCACTAAAGTTAAAAAATATTTCATGTTTTTTTTATTTTATTTAGATAATATTGCAATTGCCATTTGTGTTGGCGTACAAATATCCAAATTCAATTTGGGCTCTTTTGTGCTACAAAAAATGTTTATACAATAAATTTGAATTCACTTCAATTTGATAGATTCGGATAATTGACTTATCCAATTTAATATTTGCGATTTTTGAATTTCAGACAATTTCGCACATGGATGGCCAAATACATAAGAAGACAAGGGCATATTATCGCTTTTTAATTGATTGGCAATTGACGCCAATTTACTAAACTGCCTTCGCTTAGGTAGTGCATAAAATTCACTAAAATTTAGTTGAGACTTACCGCGTACAATGTGAAAGTTAATTAGCCAACCTATGGGTTCTATTTCTGCATACCATGGGTAAACTGTATTATTGCTATGGCAATTGTAACATGACCTTTGCAAGATGCACTTTACTGTATCTGGAAAGGGAGAATGAAAAGAAATATCTGTTGACAATACCACCAAATTAATATTTTTAACAGGACGTACTAACTGCAAAATAATAATAGCAGAAAGGGTGGTCAATAAAATTTTTCTGCTTTCCATAATTACTTAATTTCTTCCTTTATTGCACCACATGTTGACATCTTTAAGCCTAAGTAAGGGTTAGAAATTGTTTTCATTTCACTAATCCAAAAGGCCCCTTTACCTTCTTTATACATTGGACAAAAATCACGATATAAAGTAAGCCCAGGACTAATTTCTTTGACTAAATCCAAAATATCATTGCTTAAAGTTTCAAAATGTTCGCGTTGGTGTTCAATATTGTTACTATTTGCAGCAATATGTTCTGCATGTTCAATGGCATCCTCAGCTATATCTATAAATAAATTCTTTTGTTTCGTTGTAAGACTTTCAACACTAAAATTTTTAAAGTCACTTCGCAAACTCTTTCCTGCCTCAGATGCCCCTTTAGAATCATCAGAAACCAAAGCATTTTTTAACTTTAAGTAATCTGCAACTATTCCCTTTATTGATGTAGTTTTAGTCTCATTGTTTATATGAAATAAATTAGTATCCGATTTTGCAATGGGAACTGTCATTGGTTCCCCACAATCAGGGCATTTGTTTCCCCTATTTCCCTTTTCATCTTTGTGAAAAGGGCATGTATACATCTTATTGTTGCCAGTTTCAGATTCTACTTTTAAAGACTCTTGATTTTCAGGTTGCTTACTACTATTGCATGATGCAAAAATAAAGCATATTGCTAATGCATGAATCAAAATTTTAGTCATTTATTTTTTTGTTTAAATTTTACTTTATAATTTTTATATTTGAGCCACATGTAAGCATTGTTTTACCATAATATGGATTTTTGATTTCGATTTCTTTACTCAACCAATATGCTTCTTTCATAGGACAATAATCGTAATATACTTCATAATTCGGTTTCACTTTATCCAATATATCATGCAAATTTTTTGTTAATGATGTAAATATTAAACGCTGCTTATCAAGACTCACACAAGTACCAATTTCCGTTGCCTCTGAATTAATTTTGGACGAAATTTCTAGCCAAGTTATACGTAGTTCGCCTGCCAACTTCTCTATATCTACATGCGAAACAACAACACTTAATTTCTTAGCAGCATTGGCTACATCATTTACATCATCCATTACAAGTCCATCTTTTATATTAAAGTATAAAGCATAAACCTCATTTAAGGGATTTTGAGTTGGCACTAACTCAAGTTTATTTAAATTTGTTGATTGTGAATTTTCAACTAAAGAATCGTGCTGAGTGTCGTATCTTTCTACTTTTAATGTAGGTGATTGTGAAGAAATTATTTTTCTATACCGACAACATCCATCCAAATCATTATATGAATTATCAGGAGCAATGTAATGCTCATTGTCGTACCCAGCTAGTGCAATATTCTTTAGAATTTCATCTTGATTTATTTTTGTACTGTCAAATGTCAATATTGCGACTTTTTTGTTCATATCCCAAACAGCCATTGAAGTTCTTTTTTTAAAAGCAGCTTTCTCAATAATCTTTTTACAAGTACCACAATTTCCTAAAACACCTACAATCACTTTATTGGCATTTCTAATTTTTTGAGCTGGCAGTTGGCTAAATTTTAACAACAACAATATTGTCATCAAAAAAGTTATGTATTTTTTTATTTTCATAATTATAAGTTATAATTTTTATATGTCTAATTTCTAAATTAATTAATCTTAATTCCAATGGCATTTACTAGTTATACTAATAATAATTTAAACTTCATCCTTAACAACGTGTTGGCTAATTTTAAAATGTTCATAGTTTAAAATCAGCCGTTCAAATTTATTGGATTAAACAAATTATTTTAATGCAATATCACCTTTCAAAGAATGAACAGAACAACAAATACTTCTAATATAATTGATATTCTGCTCATTCTTTTCAATATTTATTTACAGTTATTTTAATCCATCCTTTGCAACTCCATATTACAAACCGGACAATTTCCTGAAGTTGTATAAGAAGTATCGCTTTCGCACTCCATTGGACATTGGAATTTTATTGAGGCATTTGCAGCAGCTACTTCCAACTTTTTGCGACTTGGATTTTCTTTAGAATTATTACAAGCCACCAATATGGTAGTTGTAACTATTATAGATAGCCAAATATTTTTGTTTCTCATCACTTTCAAATTTAATTGTTGCTAATATTTTCAATTATCGTTTAATTAATTTTACTATTTCCTTTCTATCGTTAAAAATTACATTCAAATAATAAACCCCTGAATGCAGAATAGATGCAGAAATATTCATTTCAAAATTAGTACTGGATGTTTGAATTAATTTATCCAATACCATTTCTCCCAATTCATTATACAATTGAATTTTTACATGTTTTTCAGTAGAATTTCCTTTAATCAACCACGAATCAGTTGTTGGATTTGGATAAGTAAGCAACTCAAATTCCCTTTCTGAATTAGACCCAAGTCCAGCTGTGTTTTTGGGATTTACAATAAATTGTCCCATCATACCATTGTCTTCATGGCTATTGATATGGCAATGATACATATAAGGCATCGAAGGGTCATTAAAATCAGCATATTTCATAACCAACTGTACGGAGCCTCCTTGGGGAGAAACTGTAACTACGTCCTTTCTCCCCTGCATATATGCCGGTGGAGTATTCCCATTAATCGAAGTAATATAAAAGTAATTTCCGTGGATATGCCACGGATGTGGCATCATACTTTGATTCGTCAAATTCCATATCATTGTACTATCCTGCATAGTATAAAAATTAACTATATTATGATCATACTGAACGCCATTAATAGTAAAATTTGTCATGCTCATCATTGGTGCGCCTTGCAAATTAAATGTTCTTGTACCAGCTCCGCTTGTAGAAGTTACTATATTATTAATTAGACTAGAAGGAATACTTGTAATTGGATTAACCGTAGTTGAAACAACATTAAATTGAAGTAAATTAAAATCCGTATTGTCTAATATTCCCAGTGTACCCATACCCATCGCATCTGGAGGCCCACCAGGATAACCAGCCGGAAGTTGTGTGCCTAGTTGCTTTAAGAAATAAGTATTACCTACTTGACCATTAAAATCCATTACAATTTCGTAGCGTTCGCCAGGACTAATGATAAGTCTATTTAAACTAACCGGGGCATTCAATAACCCTTCATCTCCACCTATAACTTGAAATGTTCTATTATCATTCATGGCCAAATTAAAATAACGATGGCTGCTTCCGTTAAGAACTCTAAATCTTACTTTCTGAGCTGGCACATTTAATTGGCCATTTAACACTCCATTTACTAAAGTTGCATTATCTAACTCATCACTCATTACAATTTGCTTACTACTACTATCAAATGTCTTCCATTGTAACACCAGTGGAAAATCATCAACACCATATTTTCGAGGTAAGTTTAAATTCGCTTCTAATGAATCACGTACAATTATAAGCCCTGATGCTCCCATTAATACTTGTTCCATTGTTTTTCCATGTAGATGCGGATGATACCAATATGTTGCCGCATTATCAAGGACATTAAAAGATGGGCTCCATACATTTCCTGATAATATTGGAGTATGAGGACTTCCATCATTCATAGGTGCAACATGCAATCCGTGCCAATGTGTTGTAGTAGTATCATTAAGCATATTTGTAACATTCAATGTTACATTTTGACCCTTGTTCAATATAATTGTTGGTCCGAGATAAGAACCATTATATCCAATTGTAGCTGTGCTAAACCCAGGATAAAATTGTTTACTACTATCAGAAATTATTAAATTAATGTTATTACCAACAACAGTGTCTGGTATTGTAATAAACATTTGAGCTTTGGAATTGAATACTGTTAAACTTAGGATAAGTGCAATTGAAGTTTTTAGTTTTGGTAGCATTGTCTTTTTTTTAGGAATATTTCAATTATTTTTATTCTGTTTAAAGTAAAAATAATAAATCAATTTTTATTTGCATATATACTATATACATTTTTTTAATTAAAATACATACTAAATAACCTAAGGTAACGAATCCCAAGTGAAATAATATTCGGTTCGACCAAAATATATCGATAATGGAATTTAATAATTGAAATTCACATTGGGTAATGACTTGAATATTTTTACTTTTGACAAGACTTTTTATGTAATAATTTGACAAAAACAAATCACCTTCAAGTTGACTTTTTTTAAACCTTAATAGCTCACATATTGGGCATTTAAAATCAAATTTAATATATGAAAAACCAGCAGTTACACAGGCAGAAATAAATATTAATATTATTAAATAAACAGCCATAAACTCATTTCTGCAATAGATAAATATTATGCTTGTAAAGTTTTTCATTATCTTTTTCTTTGCAATATTTTAATGACTTAGTTACATATAAATATTTAATATTTGATAATTTTCTTTGATATAATTGACTTTCCAATTCTTAATTGAAGAATATAATAACCGCTCGGTATATTTTCTAAACTTATAAAAGCATTATCTATATCCCCATCTCTCATAATAACAACTTCTCCTAATCCGTTCATGATTTTCATCGAAATGCTTCCAGTTTGATTGGCAATTATTTGAAAACCATCTTTTGTAGGGTTTGGAAATAAAGAAACTTTGCTTTGTACATTTAGATCTACATTCCCAGTAGCTGTTGTATCTTTAACAAGAAAACTTCCCATCATACCATCATCTTCATGATGTAATAAATGACAATGAAACATATAGGGAATACTATCATCTGCAAAATCCACAAATTTTGATACAAATTCTACATACTGATTTGGCATCACCATAACAACATCCTTATCTCCTTGTTCATAGTTTGGAACAGAACCACCATTTATATTCAATATTCTAAATTGTACATCATGAATATGAATAGGGTGAGCTATTCCAGTTTGATTTGTAATTCTCCATTTTTCAATTGCATTCAAATAAACAGTTTCATTTATTGTATTCATATCAAAATGACTCCCATTTATATTAAATGGACCAATCACCTGTTCAACAGCACTATTCAAAGAATCTGGAGATAGTACAAAATTTCTTGAAATAGTATAGGAAGTATCAAAATTGCTCGGGGTTAAAAAGGTTGGCATTATAATTACTGGATTAATACTTTGCATCCCTACAATTAATTGTAAAATATTGTAATCAGCGCCATTTAATGGATTAAGATTGTAATCGGGGATGCTCCCACCCATCATACCGGTAACAGTTGCGGCCCCATAAATTCCATTTGGCAATTCACTGCTAAAGCTTTTTAAATATATAGTGTCACCTTGAATACTTTGCAAGTCCAATAGAATTTCTGCTCGTTCTCCTGGAGCCAATCTTAAGCGTGTCAAAGGAATTGCACTATTCAATAAACCACCATCACTTGCAATCATTTTAAATGGATAATTATTGGAAAATCCAAAATTAAAAGACCTCATGCTATTTCCATTTAATAATCGCAACCTAATTACTTGTGAAGGCACATACAAATACGGATTTACAGTACCATTTACCATAACCGAAGTATCTTCTTCCGTTGAAATGGCTATCTGGTTTAATATATCGAATGATTTAGTTTGAACTATTAATGGAAAGTCATCAATTCCATATTTTCGAGGCAATAAAATTGCGGATTCAATACTATCCTTGACTATAATCATTCCTGCTATTCCTTTGCTTACATGTAAATCAGTTTTATTGTTTCCATGTGGATGATACCAAAATGTCCCTGCTGAATTCAAAATTTGAAAAATTGGACTCCAAGTTGTGCCTTGCAAAATAATTTGATGAGGTCCGCCATCAGCTTTTGCCGGCACATGCAATCCATGCCAATGTATAGTAGTAGAATTTCCAAATCCAGTAAGCGAATTTGTGACATTAAATGTATCAATGTCCCACTTATTCACAATTAAAGTTGGAGCTAAAATATTACTATTAATGCCAAAAGTAGGCGTATTTATATTTGAATAAAACTGAGTATTACCATTTTGAATGTTAAGATTAAAACTTGAGCCAGTGATTGAAGGGGGTATATACAAGGCATTCTGCCCATACCCGAATTTGCACAACCATAGCAAAATATATAATATCAAATTTTTTTTCATATCACTTTTGTATTAGTATATTCTTACTGCCAATGGTTTTAAATCCGTCAAATATTCTTATTTGGTACCAACCATTTTGAAAACCATTTAGATTGATAGATTGAATATTAGCTATCGACTTTTTGTATTTCATTTCTTTTCCAGCAGAATCAATAATTAAATATTTGAATCCACTTTGCAAACTTGAATTTACATTAATAACATCTTGCGCAGGGTTTGGATATACGTTAACAAATCCTGAAGTTTCAAAAAAGTTATTCGCTGTAACTATGTTTGCAGTTAGTATGTATGTCAATGTATCAATTAAGTTCGGAGAAGAATTATCCCAAATTACATAACTGATAACTGCAGTTCCATAATTTACATGTGGTGTTATATGAATCAACAGAAAACCATAATCATTTGGATTAACTGGGTTCATAATTCCACTATCAACTAAAGATGTATAACAGTTCGAATTATCACAAATTGAAGCATCCCAAAAAGCCGGTACACTTTCAAATACTTTTCTCCATTTCAAACAAATTGTATCGTTAGAAGTATTATACTGTTGTATCGATAATGTTTCTAAATCTTCCAAGTTTCCTGAAATTGTTATACTATCATTGGGCATTACTGAAATAGATTGAGCTTTAGAAATATCAGTAACCGCAAAAACCGCGGCTACTGATAAAACCAACCTCACTCCAATTATTATATTAACCGACAGAGATGAAATATATTTTTCAAAATTTATCATAATTAATGAGAAATTGTAAGTTTTTGAGTAGCCGATTTATTGTCAACTCTTAGTCTAACATAATAATTACCATTTGGTAATTTTGAAGTATTAAAATCTTTCAAATATATTCCATCATGTCTTTCATTAGAAATAATTTCAATTTGTCGTCCAGAAATATCGCATATGTCTATTAATAAATTCGAGGGTCTCTTCAAATTTATATTCAAAGATATATTGTCATTTGCTGGATTTGGATAAATGCTAAATGAGTTAACAACTTCTTTCATATCAGCTAGGCCCGTTTGATTCATAGCATTGTAGAGTGCCATAATAGAATCCCGCATTATTGTAGTATCACTAGTACTAAAACTCAGCGTTGAAAACATTATACGATGGTCAAGACCACCTAATAATACAACAGTAGGCATCCCAAAACCTCCATAATGGGCTACTTGTGTGGCGCCGCTATCATAAGGCATGTATAGGGAGAGGCCATTAGTGCTTACCCAATTTGCTGAATATGTACAGCTGGTTGTATTATTATAAGGAAATGCGTAAGCTCTTACCATATCTGGACATTGTAAATTAATGTTATTTGCCATCATTTGAATTTTCTGTGCTGGAGGGGGGCAACTGCTACAATTTGGCATGTAAAAATGGAGTAATACCGCCTTTCCCGAATCTAAATCAGAAAATAAGTGATGATAGTTTCCATTGCAATCGTTCCCAGCAAAATCCATTGCTGTCTGTGCCTTTGTTGTAAATACTAATAACAACAAAGCGAATAATAGTAGATTTAATTTTTTCATGATTTTTAGATGATTTTATTATTTTAATTGATTTTTTTTATAAATTACAATACACGCATTGACGATCCTTTTAAATGATAGCCTATGTTGAATTATGAAAGCGTGTAAATGGGTATAATGATTGAATTGCTCAAAAAATCGAACAATTCAATCCCCTAAAAATATTCGTAAACGAAAATTTTTAAATTAATATCACCCTATCTTTTAAAAAAATCGAAATTTTCTTCTCGATTGGGGGTGGATCAAAAATCAGAGTAAAAGATTTACTTTCCGCTAATTTTTTTGATTTAAACTCAATTATTGGAGTAATATTTTTACTATAAAAATCGTTAATATCAACTAAATTAGATGAAGCTTTAAAAAAATCATCATTTATTTTTAAATAATTTACTTTGTCCTTGCAACATGTAGGCTTCATGCTTTTTCCAATACATCCACAAGAATGGCTTATAGAATTAAAGGTAATAGAAGAGAGCTTCCCTTTGCACCAATGAAAATTAATAGCCACACCCACTTGAGTTATCAAGTAAGTTACTAAAACAAATAAGATAACTATTTTCCTCATCTAATTTTCAAAGGTAAAAAATTATTTCAATAGACCAAACTTTATGTTAATTAATTTCACATCATTGATTTTACATTTGATAAGCTCCTGCCCAAATTATTTCAGACAACATCATAGTTCAATCGACTGATTATCAAAAGGATAATTTAATTTTATTACATCCAAATTAGTTTCTAAACTCCTTAGGTTTTGAAAGTGTGAACACACGAGAAATATTAAAGCCGAAATGAATATCGCCTTTATCCACTTTCCCATCTGTTCCAACCAGGAATGCTCTTTCATTCATGCCTAAAGCATTAGTGAAATGCAACTGGAATACGTGACCACCGGTTTCGATATCAAATCCGATAGATAACGGATCAGTATATCCTTCCGGAAGATCGGTAATATGACGGAAGTATTCTGCAGTAATAGCAAGTCTGTTTGTTAATTTCAAACGTGTACCTACTCCAATCGTTGTAATATCATGATTATCGGCTTCGGTAGCAACCAAATTACGGTGAACTACAGTTGGCATCAACTGAAGCGAGAATGCCTCAGAGAACTTACGACCAATCACTACCTGATGATAATAACTTAATCTCGAAGAGAAATAATTATCGCGATTAGGATCGGCCCACTTCATTCCATCTTTAACAATTCCTGAGATA
>Ga0255344_1003137_pt1 | contig 18516 bp, 19 predicted proteins | sample wastewater_treat_5_FD_192414 | JGI IMG/M metagenome (GOLD analysis project Ga0255344, IMG submission 192414) | Wastewater microbial communities from Lulu Island WWTP, Vancouver, Canada - plant18 | ecosystem: Engineered > WWTP > Wastewater > Unclassified | place: Canada: Vancouver, British... | reverse complement strand
GGCTGCCGGAAAAGAGTTTGGAGTGAAGCCTGCAGGTTTGGGATGCCGTGATACTTTACGTCTCGAAATGGCCTTCTGTTTGTATGGCAATGATATCGATGATACAACTTCTCCTCTTGAAGCGGGCTTAGGTTGGATTACTAAATTTACGAAGGAGTTTACTAATTCCGCAGCATTAAAAGCACAAAAAGAAGCTGGGGTAACTAAAAAATTAGTTGGTTTCGAAATGATCGAAAAAGGAATTCCTCGCCACGGTTATGAATTAGTTGATGCAGCAGGTAATGTTATCGGTGTAGTTACTTCAGGAACGCAATCGCCAAGCTTACAAAAGGCAATTGGTATGGGATACGTTCAAACTGCTTTCGCAGCTGAAGGTTCTGAAATATTTGTGAGCATCCGCGATAAAAAAATTAAAGCTTCGGTGGTAAAAACACCTTTCTTAAAAAAATAATAATTAGTAGTATTCGTATGTCAGCAAACGGAAATCGTTATCTGGAAGTATGTTTTACTCCGGCGCTTATTCATCTTCATGATATTAGTAATGCAGTAGTTGTAGTAATCGATGTTTTACGAGCAACTTCATCTATGTGCGTTGCTTTTACTTATGGTGTAAAAAGTATTGTTCCGGTAGCCACTATCGAAGAAAGCCTCGCTTATAAAGAAAAGGGTTTTCTTATTGGTGCCGAACGCAATGGTGAAATGCTCGACGGATTCGATTTAGGGAATTCTCCGTTTAGCTATATGGATGAAAAAGTACGCGGTCGTGACATCGCACTCACCACTACCAATGGTACTCAAGCTATGGCTGCTGCTAAAGGTGCAGCGCAAGTGGTAGCTGGGTCATTCCTAAACCTCGATGCGTTGTGCGCGTGGTTGAAAAGCCAAGATAAAAGCGTTGTGTTGCTCTGCTCAGGATGGAAAAACTCTTTCAATCTCGAAGATACGCTCTTTGCTGGTGCTGTAGTGGCTCAATTAAAACCACATTTCGAAATGTCGCAGTTGCGCGATGCAGCTCTGGCCGCCGAACATTTATATAATCTCGCTAAAGATGATATCGATGGATTTCTCGTTGAATCCTCGCACCGTAAACGATTGCATAAGTTGCAAATTGATAAGGATATTGAGTATTGCTTAACACCAAATCAGTCACCTGTTGTGCCGGGATTAGTCAACGGTGCACTAGTCGATTTACTCAAATTATAATTGAAAGTCCGGGAGTTTATCTCGGACTTTTTTGTTTTATAAGTCTTTCATTTGGGCAACCGCTGTTGAAATAACAGCGCCGGGCTATTCGCTCAAATTTCGCATGAAATATGCGAAATAACCGCTACTATCCCTGTTGCGCGGTACCCATTTTGTTTCTGGTTTCAAGAAAAAAATATCCGATTAAGTATTTGTAAACAATTAATATCGTTTAATATTTACTCTTCGTACTGTTTTTGCGTTTTCGTATTTGTAAAAACTATTTCTTTGCATCATATAGCCGGCTAAAACGCTTTTTTCTTTCATAATGCCGGAATGTTTGGAAAAAAATTATAAAATATGAAAGCAAAATTATTGCTAGTGGTATCGGCAGTTATTATTAGTTATGGTGTTGTGCAAGCTTGGGGCTTTTGGGGACACCAACACATCAATAACAAGGCTGTGTTTACTCTTCCTAAATCTATGTTTGGATTCTTCAAAACCAATATAGGCTTTATCACCGAACATGCAGTTGATCCCGATAAAAGAAGGTATGCCGATCCCGAAGAAGCTCCTCGACATTTTATCGATATCGATCGATATGGTGATCATCCTTTCGATTCCTTGCCACGTACATGGAAAGAAGCAGTCGAAAAGATCGGAGAAGATACGCTCAAAGCTCATGGTATTGTTCCTTATCATATCCCGAAAATGTTATATCGACTAACTCAGGCATTTAAAGAAAAAGATAAATTTAAGATTCTTAAATACGCAGCTGAATTGGGGCATTATGTTGGTGATGCTCATGTGCCTTTACATTGTACAAGAAATTACAACGGACAATTAACTGGTCAACATGGTATTCATGGCTTTTGGGAATCGCGCATCCCTGAAACTTATGGCGATGATTACGATTATTTTGTTGGTCGAGCAAAGTATATTAAGGATCCAATCACATATACTTGGAACATTATAAAAGAGAGTTATGCTGCCCATGACTCGGTACTGCAAATTGAAAAAGTACTAAATGCTCGAACTGCAGGTGACCGAAAATATGCATTCGAGGAACGAGGTGCTACAGTTGTTAAGGTTTATAGTAAAGATTATACAGCAGAGTATAATGAGTTGCTAAATGGAATGGTAGAACGTAGAATGCGACAAGCAACAATTGCAGTCGGAAGTTTTTGGTATACGGCATGGGTAAATTCCGGTATGCCCGAAATTAATGATCCGGAAGTAATTGCAATAACAGGATCTTTTCAAATGGAAATGGATAGTTTAAATAATATTTATAGAAGTCGGAAAAACATGAAAAGTGGGGCTGGTCATGATGACTAATATTGTTTAATTGATGCTAAAGATGTAATATTTTTAATATGTAATGTTGAATTATCTGCAAAAATGAAAAAGACTTTGAAAACACATAGTGTTACTCTAAAAATTTCAAATGTTGTTAATGTTGCTCGTCAACAACTTGTCAAATCGATCAATCAAACTATGGCAAATTCATATTTTGAAATAGGTCGAATAATTGTGGAAGAAGAGCAAAATGGTTTTGAAAAAGCCGATTATGGAAAATTTTTGTTGATTGAGCTATCAAAAAATTTAGGTAAAGAATTTGGAAAGGGATTTTCTGTTACCAATTTGAAGCAGATGCGACAATTTTACTTATGTTATTCTAATTTAGGTAGTTATAAAAAAGGTCAGACAGCGTCTGACCTTTTCAAGCTTAGTTGGTCGCACTATCTCGTCCTTATGAAAATGGACGATGATTTAGAGCGAATGTTCTACGAAAATGAATCCGTCAAAAATAATTGGAGCATTAGAGAATTGGAAAGACAATACGATTCAGCACTTTTTACTAGACTCTCTTTTAGTAAAAACAAACGTGCGGTAATTAAGCTTGCTAAAAATGGACAAAGTATAGAAAATCCATTAGATGCTGTAAAGGACCCGTATGTTCTTGAATTCATAGGTTTGCCCGAACACAATACATATTCAGAAAGTGATTTAGAACAAAAAATAATTGATAAACTGGAAAGTTTTCTTCTCGAACTTGGTTCAGGGTATACATTTGTCGCTCGCCAAGATCGAATAAGTTTTGATGAAAAACATTTTCGAATTGATTTGGTATTCTACAATCGAATATTAAAATGTTTTGTCTTGATCGATTTAAAAGTTGGAGAATTGAAACATCAAGATATTGGACAAATGCAAATGTATGTCAATTATTACGATCGAAAAGTAAAATTGAAAGAAGAGAATAAAACCATTGGAATTATACTTTGCCAAAATAAAAGTGAATCGATAGTTGAATATACTCTTCCGGAAAACAACAAACAGATCTTTGCTAGTAAATATCTTACTATTCTTCCAAGTAAAGAAGTGCTTCAAAAGATTATCGAAATCGAATAATAGCTTGTTTAAATAGTTTGTTTTATCAATTATGATTAATTCGTTTTGACAGTAGATTAAAGTTTTGTGAGTGAATTGGATTTGGCAATAATTTTCAGAAGTTAATCATTACCTTTGTTTACGGAATCAAAATGTAATTCGTATCCAATGGACGAAAATAAACCCGAACGTATTCGCCGAGAAAGGTATAAAGGCACACATCCTCGCTCTTTTAAAGATAAGTACAAGGAACTTCAGCCAGAATTGTATAAAGACGATATCGCTAAGGTAATGGAGCAGGGGCGAACTCCTGCAGGTATGCATCGTTCAATTTGTGTTAATGAAATTTTAGAGTTTCTTTCAATTACTCCAGGTCAAATTGGCATGGATGCTACGTTGGGTTATGGTGGACATACGTTAGAAATGCTTAAGTGTTTGGGCTCAAACGGTCATTTATACGCAACTGATGTCGATCCTTATGAATTACCCAAAACAAGAGACCGCTTAGCAGCATTAGGATATGGGCCTGAAATATTAACTATTAGGAAAATGAACTTTTCGGGCATCGATCAAATCGTTGCTGAATCCGGTCCTTTGAATTTTGTATTAGCTGATTTAGGCGTTTCTTCGATGCAAATTGATAATCCAGATAGAGGTTTTTCATTTAAAATTGATGGACCTTTGGATTTAAGACTTAATCCTAAAAGCGGTAAACCCGCATCAGCTCTTTTAAAATCGCTTTCAATTGATGAATTAGAAGCTATTTTAATAATGAATTCCGATGAGCCCTATGCTGATGTTATCGCTGAAGCAATATTTGCTAAAACGAAAAAAGGTATGGCAATGACATCAACATTCCAACTTCAGCAAATTATTGCAGAGGCTTTAGACTTCCTTCCTTCAGACACTAAGAAGGAAACAATTAAAAAGTCGTGCCAAAGGTGTTTTCAAGCATTGAGAATAGAAGTTAACGATGAGTTTGCAGTATTAGATAAGTTCTTATCTAAACTACCTGACTCATTAGCAGAAAATGGGCGCGTTGCAATTTTGTCATTTCATTCGGGTGAAGATAGAAGAGTTAAAAAGTCATTTCAAAACATGCTTCGTGCCGGTATTTACAAAGAAATCACCGCTGAACCAATACGTCCAACTGCTGAAGAATCTAATGCGAATCCACGTGCTCGGTCAGCGAAACTTCGTTGGGCAATAAAATCTTAACGAGTGATTTCTTCTGTTATTTAGTCACTAGAATTTTATTACCTTTACAATTAATCTATAACCTACCTAAAATGAAAAATATCAAAAAAATAGTCGCATTATTATTCCTGATTTTATGTTCAATTACCGGATTTTCACAGAAATATAAAGTTACAACTGATCCTATTTCAGGTGAAAAAATTATCACTGCAACTTACCAAGATAAATGGGTTTATATGGAAAATCATGGAGAGGAAACAAAATTGTCGGTAGTTAAAGGTTATTTAGGTGAGTTAAATATCGAAGCTCCTGTCGGATCTGAATTTATTGTCAAACTTGATAATAATGAAATTATAAAACTTGCAACAACTGTAGCCGCTGCACCAAATAGTTACCTTAGCCAAGGTGTTGTATACACTAACTATACATTTGAAACTTCATTAAGTAAAGAAGTATTGACGAAGTTGTCAGAGCATGCACCAATTTTAATTCGATTACCTGACATGAAATCTGGAGATAGAGATATGGTCGAAAAAAAGTACTTTAAAGTGATAAATGCAGGTGCTAAGTATATTTTAGCTAATTGATTTTCTTAATTCCTGAAGTGTCAAAATAGTAAGTTATGCCTTATGAGTGATAGCATTTGTTGAAAGGTTATCACTCATTATCTTCTTTAAGATAGAGTAAAATTTTGTTGTTTTGCAAATCTTCTCTTTACCTTATTTGTGATTCATTAGATTTGATAATATGGAAAAATCAAAAATAGATTTGACAATATCAACACTTGACGATCTGAATTTGTTTTTCAAATTTCAGCTTGATGTCGATGCGAATCTAATGGCTGCTTTTACTTCTATGGATCATGCCAATAAAGAAGCTTATATTTCTAAGTACTCGAAGTTCTTGTCTGATCCTGATATTTTGATATGTACAATTCGACTAAATGGCATCGTTGTTGGCAGTATTTCAAAATACGTAATGTTTGAAGAAAATGAAATTACTTATTGGATCGATAAGGATTATTGGGGTAAAGGTATTGCATCCTTGGCTCTAAATGAGTTTTTAAAAATGGAATCTGCTCGTCCTATTTTTGGACGTACGGCATTTGATAATTTTGCTTCTCAGAAGGTTTTAATGAATAATGGATTCGTGAAAATTGGAGTTGATAAAGGATTTGCTAATGCACGAGGCATAGAGATTGAGGAGTTTATTTTTAAACTTGAGATTTAATTAAGATTGACTATTTTTACGGAAGTAATGATCGATACAGTTTAATAATCTTATTCTTTTTATCATGAACCCTGTAGTTCACTTCGAGCTTCCTTATAAGGATGCGAATCGTATTTCAAAGTTTTATTCAGAAACTTTTAATTGGAAATTAACCGACCTCGGACCTAATTCAAGTAATTATATTCTTGCAGTTACTTGCGAATCGGATGCGAAACCCGGATTGCCTGCCGGTGCTATTAATGGAGGCTTTTTTCCTTTTAAACCTGATTGGCCAATTCAAGCTCCTTCTATTGTTATTGGTGTTGCCAATATTGAAGATACGATTAGTAAAATTATTTTTAATGGTGGTAGTGTTTTAGGAGAGCCTATAATGATTCCGAATTTTGGAAGGTATGTTTCTTTTGTTGATACGGAGGGTAATAGAATTAGTATTATTCAACCTGATTCTATGTAGGGAGTTCCCCAGAATTAATTTTTAGCTAAGAATTATTTTATTCGATTCTAACAATATCGTAGTTCTCCTTACGTTGGTGCTTAGGTTTTCAAACATTGGATCATGAATAAATATCAGAAGATTGTGGTTATAGCAACTGCTTTGTTGCTTTTAGTGCCATTTGTTGCAATGAAGTTTACTGCTCAAGTAAATTGGTCTCTAGGCGACTTTTTGGTTGCAGGAGTTCTCTTGCTTACTTTTGGTTTTATATTTGAATGGCTTTTTAGGAAATTGATAAGTTCAAAATACCGTTTGATTATTCTCGCTGCATTTTTCGTTGTCTTTGTGTTGATTTGGGCTGAACTTGCTGTGGGTGTTTTCGGAACTCCTTTTGCAGGAAGTTAACTTTTGTACAATCCTTTTGTTATTATGATTTGTAACATAATATGATAAAAAAAGGAAATCTCCCTCAAAAAATTTGTATGGTTTGTAATCGCCCTTTTTCTTGGCGAAAGAAATGGGAAAGATGTTGGCTGGAGGTTAAATTTTGTAGCGAAAGATGTAAGCGAAATAAAACCCTAAAGCTTTCCTGATAATTTGATGTTCTTGTGAAGCTTAAAAAATTTGGTATATTTGAAATTCTAAACTTCTCATAAATGAAAAAATCTATCTTCTTTGCACTTGCCTTATTTACTTCTTTTAGTTTAGGTTATGCATTGAACAGTTTTGTGGGTACTAATTCTAAAAAACAAATTAAAATGAAAAAAGTTACTGGTATCGGAGGCGTTTTTTTTAAATGTAAAGACCCTAAGAAAATGAATGAATGGTACAAAACGCATTTGGGGTTAAATACAAATCCTTATGGTGCTAGTTTTGAATGGTACGAAAGTCCTGATAGTTCTAAAAAAGCCATGACTCAATGGACACCATTTGCCGAAACCACTAAATATTTTGAGCCTTCTTCAAAAGATTTTATGATTAATTATAGAGTCGAAAATTTGGAGGTTTTAATTGAACAGCTCAAAAGTGAAGGTGTTACCATTCTTGATAATATGGAGACTTATGATTACGGAAAGTTTGTCCATATTCTCGATGCTGAAGGAAATAAAGTTGAATTGTGGGAGCCGATCGATAGCCCTGATAAAAAATAATGCTAAATTTGTTGTAGCTAACAGTTATACTAAAATTTGTCCTATGAAAAACAAATTCATCTACTCAATTTCGTTATTTCTATTTTCCACTAATTTGCTTTACGCACAGTTTGTATCTAAGGATACTATTTTTTCTTGTAATAGCGTTTCTAATGAAGGGAAAGTCGCGGGTTATTGCATCCAAGGCGGCCCTTATTCTGTATGGTTGCCTGATTCCGGAAATGTAATTAATGACATTGGTGGAGTTGCTCCCGGATTTGGAGTTGGTGGGCAAGCACGTTTTTCTACTGATGGATTATATGTTAGTGGCACTGATAATGGACCGCAAGGCGCTGAAATGGCAAGGTATAATTACATAACACAACAATGGACTACGCTCGGCAGTTTAGGATTTCCTGTGGGGACATCTTTTAGCGGCGGATTTTCTATTTCTGGTGACGGTAATACGGTCGTTGGTAATTCTTGGGCCGATACTACTGGCGGATATGCTTATACCGATGCAGTGGCTTATAATGCAGTTGAGGGCGTCATGGATTTAGGAACACTATTTCCTGTAGATGGCAAAAGTACTAGAGCGAATGCTGCTAACTATGATGGTACTGTTGTTGTCGGTTGGCAAGATTTTAATGGCCCGTGGAAGTCGGCTGTGTGGAGAAAAAATCCCGCCGGCGGATATTTTCCCAATGAATATATTCTATTGGATACTTTAGGTAGCGCTACCGATGAATTTAATCAGATGGGTGAATGCAGTGCAGTTTCTGCCGACGGAGTGTGGATTGGTGGCTATGGTGATTATGCTAATAATTATCAACCGTGGATTTGGAGTAGTGATTCGGGAGTTATAAATCTCGGGAATTTACCGCTAACCGGGAATGGTTATGTATCAGGAATGAGCGCAGATGCTTCAGTTGTTGTTGGTTGGTTTGATGGACAATTATTCGGTGATCCGCAAACACCTTTTATTTGGACACGCGATGGCGGATTGCAGGATTTAAATTATTACGTAAACTCTGTGCTTGGTTATAATACCGGCACTAAACAAATGTCTTCGGCTGAATGTATTTCTCCCGATGGAAATTATATCGCAGGCTATGGCATCGATAATTTTACGTTTAACTATTTTTCATATAGATTAAAAATTGGCAATGGTACAACAGGTTTGCAGAGTACATCTGAAAATAATAATGTGAAAATTTATCCTTCACCATCTTCGGGAATTTTTACTGTTGAATGTGCAGAGAAAGGATTAATGACGATTCGTAGTATTGATGGAAAAGTAGTTTTGAGAAGCAATTTCACTCAAAAGCAAACTGTTGATATTTCTAAATATGAATCTGGATTGTATACTGTAGTATTAGAGTCGGAAAATTCATTTTATGTGAAGAAAATAATCAAGGAATAATTAATCCCTCAAGTATTATCGATGGCGGATTATTTTTTTGTGATGAATTTCATGTTGACTTTATGAGCTATTTTTTCGTCGCTGTACTAGCGATAATTGTCTTGATTTTTTTCGGATTATTTTTAATTCCTTTTTTAGGAACGGGCATTTTATTTGGATATGTTTTGAAAAACTCATTGCAGAAAAAGTCGCCGGAATTTCTTGAGAAGGAAAAGATTGAAATGGAGGCAAAAGTAACCTCTATGATGAGTGAACTTTCGCCATGGAAAAAATTTGCAGTTTCTGATATTACGAATAATCTTAACTATTCCTTTAAGAAATGGATGTCGAATGTAATTACCGGTAAAATGTTGTCGCGCGATGGCTCCCCAATTATTGCGTTCCAACGTATCGATAGGGGAATTTATATTGATAGCAGAATAATTGCACGATCAACTGACTTTAAAATTTATTATGAATATAAAGGCAATGAAAATCTAGTGTATTTCAACGATAAATATTTGGGTAAAATCATTAATAATTGTGAAATTGTAAATAGTTTGCATGAAAGAGTGGCGGTTTATTATCGTAAAATGATTGATGAAAACGGTATGTTTACAGTTGAATTTACATCATTAAATAAGTTTAAAATAGCTTCGAACTCTGATCGAAAGCCATTTGTTAATAATCCCTTTTACGAAAGGCCAAATTCTCCAATTCCAATAAAGCGAAAAGTAAGAGTTTATCGTGATCCCGGCCCGACTTTTTCACTAGTTAGTCCTGCCGATTTTGAAAATATCGATGAGGAAAACTGGGTGGTAGTAATTGCTATATTTGAAGCAATTTACTTCGGATTTGAATTTACATCATAGTTCGATTTTTTAGGCGAATTCGTTTTTGTGATTAGATATTGATGTGTCTTCTGTATTTAATGTTTTAGACGATCTTTAGTTTGATTTTATGGAATTACTTTTTTTAACCAACGCCCTTGCTCTAGAAGACAAAAAAGTCTCATGTTTGAGCGAGATTTGCCTTATTTTCTTATATTCGCTTATTATTTGAGATATTTAAACTTGTATCTAATGGGTAATGTAATTGTTCTCGCTATTGTCGTAACTGGCTTTTTTGTATTTCTTTTTAATTTCGAGTATTCACTGTATATTCCGGTTGATATTGACCCCCTGTACCGGGATACTGACCCCCCTAAGAAAGTATTCGATTCCGGGATATTGACCCCACCTAAAAATACAATTTTTGCTGAAAAAAGGCTAATTCCGGGATATTGACCCCACCCAAAATAGTATAGAATAGGATTTTAATAATGTCATGCTTGCTTTGTAAAAAACAAAGCAAAACCATGGCTGGCATACCTATTCACATGAGTCAACTAAAACAAATAATAATATTATTATCGCAAGGCCACCCGATTAAAGGAATAGCTCGCGAAACGGGAGTATCACGTAATACGATCAAAGGGTATTTACAAACGATAACTTCTCAGAATTTAAGTATAACCGATGCAATCAAGTTAGATAACGTACAACTTGAATACTTGCTGCGAGCTCCACAAAAGAACGAGCAAGAGCGCAGGCAAGACTTTTTAATAAGGCTTGAAATGCTGCGCGAAGAGCTTAAACAGCCTCATGTAACCAAACAGCTTTTATGGGAGGAATATAAACGAGAAAAGCCCGATGGATATCAATATTCTCAATTCTGTCATTACTTAGAATTATATGACAGAAGCCAACGAGCAACCTTGACAATGGAGCATGCAGCGGGAGATAAACTCTTCATTGATTTTAGTGGAGATAAACTATCATATGTAGATCGTGCTACTGGAGAAATCATACGTTGCGAAGTTTTTATAGCCACACTAGGCTATAGTAATTTTACTGTAGTGGTAGCAACACATTCTCAAAAAGTAGAAGATGTGGTTTTTGCCACAATAAAATCGTTGAATTGGATCGGGGGCGTCCCTTGTGCAATTGTTCCAGACAACATGAAAACAGCTGTGATATACTCAAGTCGTTATGAGCCTGTTTTAAATCAAGTGTTTTTAGATATGGCCAATCACTATGGCATGGCTGTACTTCCAGCTAGATCAGGTAAGCCCAAAGACAAGGCAAAGGTTGAACGAGCAGTAAATATTACCTATCAAAGAGTATTTGCTCCATTGCGCAAAAGAACGTTTTATAGCCTTGAGGAATTAAATGTTGCTATTAGGGAACAGGTTTCCATTTTAAATGAACGCAAAATGCAACAAGGAGATCATTCAAGGCAGGTTTTATTAGAACGTGATGAGCGTCCATTACTAAAATCATTGCCAGAAATCCCCTATGAAATAAAGTCTCAATTTATTTTAACTGTACAAAACAATTGCCATGTATACGTCTCAAAGCAGAAGAAATATTACAGTGTGCCCTATAGATATATTGGCTTTAAAGTTCATTTAATTATATCATCCGAACTAGTAAGAATATACTATCAAGGAGACTGTGTTGCAACTCATCAATCAGAGAACACAATTAAATATAACACCAATAAAGACCATTTGCCTTCTCATCATCAAATTATTTTAAATGGCACTAATGAACATACATTAAGAGCAAAAGCGGAAAGCATTAGTGTAGCAGTTTTAGAAGTAGTAGATCGCGTGCTTAAAAACAGTAAACATCCTGAACAAGCATACAAATCTTGTCAAGGAATTTTTTCTATTGCCAATAAAACTTCTAATCAAATACTTCATGAGTCCTGTGTTATAGCATTGCAATTTAATGTATGCACTTACAGGCAAATCCAACGGTTAGCACAAGGGCAATATGCCCATCGAGAACCAATAACACATGAACGATCTGGCCCATTCTCTTCTCATGAAAATGTGAGAGGCGCTCAAAACTACAAATAGTATTAACTTAAAAAAGTAATATGAATCACAAAAAAACACTTGAACTAATGCACACTATGCGATTGCATGGTATGTATGACGCAATGCAAGGTCTTGTACAAAGCAAGCAACTTAGCAGCTTAAGCGCTGATCAATTATTAGGCTTGTTATTACAACAAGAATGGGATGAAAGAAATAACAGGAGAATAGATCGCTTAACTCGAACTGCTCGATTCAGATATAGTGCATCTATGACTGAAGTCAAAGCTGACTCGAAAAGAAATCTCTCTGCTGAACAACTAGCAACGATAAGCACTTGCGAATGGGTAAACAAAGCCGAAAACTTAATGATTACTGGGCCCACAGGTGTTGGTAAAAGCCATTTAGCTTCGGCCATAGGACACCATTGTTGTCAACTTGGACTTAAGGTCACTTACTTTAATACGCAGAAGCTTTACCAAAATCTAAGACTAGGAAGGCTTGATGGAACTCACAGAAGACAAATGCAGCAGTTGGCCAAAGCGGACTTGTTAATACTCGATGATTTTGGATTACAAAGACCGGATGAAATTGCCCGACTAGATCTACTCGAAATGACAGAAGACAGACATGGTAAAAAATCGACCATCATTGCATCGCAATTACCGGTATCCCTCTGGTATGAAATTATCGCAGAACCAACTTTAGCTGATGCTATTTTGGATAGAATCGTGTCTAATGCCCATCGTATTGAACTAACAGGAGAATCATTAAGAAAAAAGAAATAACTTTACCATTGTTCATTGACATTATTATCCTATTCCTATTTACGGAAGGACTGATCCCGAAATTTGGCTGATAAAGCAAAATTAGGGGGGTCAGTATCGCGGAATTAACAACCCCTAGTGTATTTTGGAGGGGTCAACATCCCGGTAGGGGGGTCAGCTTGGCCGGAATAAACAATTCACAGCAGTTATTTTCATTTCAACTAAAATTAAGTAATTTAACTATAAGTATTTCGAATTCTTATTCAAGAAGTATTTTTAGTGTTTATTCTTGTCCTGATAGTAATGATATTTGTGTTAATGAAAATATTTTTTTGCGAATATTTGATATATCTGGTGAGTGCTTGTTCTTAGGAAATGTAAGTGGTCGAACATTTATCAATCTGAGCAGATATGACTCTGGAATCTGTACATTAAATTTTGATTGTAAAAGCCAAATTGAAATGAATAATATAGTAAATAAAAAATATATAAAGACATGAAAAAGTTTAAAAGCATTTATTTTATTGTATTTAATTTATTATCGGTAATATCTTTTGCTCAGTCTCCAGATTGGATGTGGGTTGAAACAGCTGCTTCTTCAGGTGCTGATTTTGGTAATGATATTGCGACTGACCAAGTTGGCGATTTTTATACAGTTGGATCTTTTGGTCCGCCTTCTATTACTTTCGGGTCATTTACGTTGACTAATCAAGGTTATGGAGATAATTTTTTAGTAAAGTATAGTTCAAATGGAAGTGTATTATGGGCAAAAAGTTTTGGTGGTGCTCAGTATGAAGAAATTACAAGTGTTAAAGTGGATCACGCTGGTAATGTAATTATTGCAGGATATTTTTATAGTTCGTCTATAGATATTGATGGTGTAATTTTAACTAACTCCGGAGACAAAGATATTTTTGTTGCGAAATTTAATACAAATGGGCTTTTATTGTGGGCTAGAAGATTTGGAGGAGCATTATTAGATGAACCTCGTGATTTGGAAGTTGATAATAACGATAATATTTATTTGGCGGGTAGTTTTGAAAGTTATACTTTAAATTTCGGTATTTCTATGCTCGTTACGAATGGTGATTATGATGCTTTTTTACTTAAAATGAATCCTTCCGGAAATCCTGTTTGGGTTAAACATGCTGGAGGAGTTGGTCGTGACCAAGCATTTGCGGTAACTTATGATCATCATGGGAACATTTATTGTTCTGGTTCATTTCAAAGTCCAACTTTTGATTTTGGTGGTGGTGCATTGAATAATCAAGGGAATTGGGATTTATATCTGGTGAAATTTGATACTTCAGGTACATATAATTGGATGGAATCTTTTGGCGGTCCAGGGTTCGAAATTGCTAGATCGCTCGTAAGTGATAATTCCGGATTTGTATATATGGCTGGAATGTTTTCAAGCGATACTTTAACCGATGGAAATTTTAACCTATATGGTTCAGGCTTGTCAGATATTTTTATAATGAAATTGGACGATTTTGGTATAGTACAATGGGCTAATTCAACTCAGGGTTCGAACGATGAAAATTTATATTCAATTGATGTCAATAATATTGGTGAGGTAATTATTTCTGGAGGTTCTTCTAGTCCGTTTTTTACTGCTGGAAATGATACTTTATCAAATATGGGGTTTTTGGATGGAATTGTTTCATGTATCGACGCAAATGGAAATTTTAAATGGACTAAATCATTTGGTGGTATTGATTATGATGAATGTTATGCTGTAAATTATGACCCCAATGGATATATTTATCTTTGTGGACGCTTTGATAGTCCAATTTGTAGTATTGGGACTTATAATTTAGTTAATAGTGGAGTTGGTGATTATCTAGTAGCGAAAATAGATAATAATTATTCTGGTCTTTTAATTTCTGAACCATATGATGAAGTTAAAATGTTCCCTAATCCTTTTGACAATTACTCGATTTTGCATTGGAATTTCAATAAAAATTCAAGAGTTAATTTGTACTTTTATAATTATAGTGGTAACTTAGTTAAAATAGTAAACGATGTGAAAAATGGCGAGTTTGTTTGTGATAAAGCTGTTTTTTCTCCTGGGTTCTATTGCGTAAAATTAGAATGTGGAAATGGACGTTTATATACTTTGAATTTTGTTGTTGAATAGATATTTAGATATGAGTTGTATTTGTTTAATTTTCCTATTATGAAATTGGATTGTCACTTTAATTGGTTTAGCTTAAAAAAGTTGGGCCTTGCTGATTTATATAACTGTATTAAAAATTTTATTTGGCTGGCGATTTTTTTTAGTTTAATACATCATACACCTTGCTCAGCTCAAAATTCCTATTTCCCTTTGAACGATATTAAGGGTAAAATAAAGTCGGTTGAGATTTTTTGTTCAACCGATAAGGGTGATTCTGATATTCTGGTTATGCAATGTCAATATAATAATAGTGGAACACTTATCTATGAAATGGAGAAAAGTTTCTCTAGAGAGTGTAAGATGAAAAAAGCCTTTACTTTTAAGGATTCTGTTGTCTCTTATAGAAACAGCTGCAGAGAAATGGATAATTTTATCCGAAATTTTGTTTTGCAAAAAAATCCAAATGTATTTCAGAAATATGAAAGTAGTGGTATGGGTAATGGAGGTGGTTCTGGTGAAGATCAAGTTGATGTTGAAATTTGTCGTTATAATAAACTCGGGAAGAAATTAACTTCCAAAAATTATAGCAATGCGGGTTTGTTGATTCAGGAGAGTAAGTTTTATTATGATAAGAGAGGTAATCTAGTGGAAAGGACATATAGGTTTTTAAATGATACCGTTACATATTTTACTACATGGGAGTACGATATCCACAATAATAATATCAAAAGAGAATCAACCGATCGTTATTCTAAGGATAAAGTTGTTGAGGTTTATACCTATGATAAATTGAATAGGTTAACTTCTTACCTTCAATCATCTTTAAATTCCATTATAAGTAATTACGTTTATTTTGTTGATTCAGTTAAAAACAAATCTGATTATTATTCTGTAAATCTGATTAAACAAGATACAATCAAAGATAAAACCCTTAATTATGACGATCTAGGGAAGTTGATTGAAATGGTTAGTTATGACAGACATTTGCATGTTAATGAAAGAGCCGTTTTTACTTATTTCAATTCGGGACGATTGAGTTCCAAACAAAATTATGATGGTACAAATAGATTAATCCGCGAATTAATTTATGCTGACGATGTTAATGGGAATTGCATTCAAGTAAATCTTTATCAAAAATTTACAACTTCGAGTTCTCCAAATGAAGTCCCCTCAATAAGAAAGATTGTATATAAACGGAATATCTCTTACTACTAGTTAATACTAGTTAGGATCTTCATTTCTGATTGTTAAATGATTACAAACCGAAAATATTATTTTTATGCATTGGCATACTCTTTGTCTTACTTACTTTTGGCCTTTTTGGTTAGTTGGTTAAATAGTAAGTTTTATATTAGTTCTGATAGTCCGCTGTTTTACTTTTTCTTTCCATATTCTTTTGTTTTTGGAATTACGGATATGGTAGGTTGGGACTACTTGGCGACTTTTCTATTGTTATTGATTTTTGTTGCATTAACTTTTGTGTTTTACCTTTTAGTACGATTATTTTTTTGGTTTAAATAGCATTAGATTTTGTTTTTTGTACTGAATAACGCTAATTGAGATTAGCAATGAGAATAATTTTTGTATTTTTGATTAATTATTTTAATTTGTTAATGAACTAAAGTTTAATTTATGCCTAGATTACAGTTCAGAATTATCGTCTTATTATTATTTATCTCATTAACTAGCTTCGGTCAAAAAAATGAGTTTTTAAATTATCATAAGGAGATTAATTTTTATTTAGATTTCTTATTTGGGAAGTTTGATTCCTTAAAGGTTAATGAAGTAAATCAAGGGCGCTTTACTAAGAGGGTGGATAGTGCTTTTGTTGCGTTCGCTAAGGTTGAAAATAGTCACTTGCTTGATACACTTCGTCTAGCAAAGGGTGATACTTCAACTAGGTTTTTGTTTATGGATAATCGTTCTTCATTGTATGTTAAATCTTTTTATTCTCCTTTAGGCTACCTCGCAGTGTATAGTTATACTTCTTCAGCTAGAAATCGTTATTTGGTTAAGGATATTCTGTCCAATAAAATTGTTGTAGTTGGCTCTCGAAACATTGGTTATGTTTCGAATGTATTTTATCTGGATTCTACTCATGTTATGGTGATTGAAGAAAATGGTGATCAGCATAATTCTCGAATGGCTATGGTTTATGCTATATCTGGACTTGTTTGGAAACAGATTAATGCATTTGAAGGTCTTTCGTATGAGTTTAACAAAAAGCACGAATTGGAAATGGTTTTTCGTAAGAATCGACCTTATTTTCAATTGGAGTGTAGCTTCGAAACTTCTATGTTATTTCCACAAGATATTAGTGATATTTACTATGATCTTAATTCAAAAGTGTTGAAGTATAAGCAGTACGATGCTAACAAAAAATTTAAGTGGATTACATCAAAGTGGGAGAATAATATTTTTAAAATCGACGATTATGATGCTGATAAAGGTGTCTCTCAAAGTGGTGTAGAAATGATGCGATAAGTCGTAAATTGGATTTGTTTAGCTAAATTTGTACTGCTGTTTAATACTGATTCTCTAATGACTATTACCTTTAGTTCTTCGAAATGGATTAAATCAACTTTTGTTGGTTGGATTTTAGGTGTTGTTTTTATCCTTGTGTTTTCTGGTGCATTGGAATCTGTAGGTATACACCATATGCAGTTTTATTTGGGGTTTTCTATGGGGCTCGGCGTCGGGCTAATGCAGTGGTTTTATCTTCGAAAGTTTGTTAGTATTAATCTTCGTTGGGTGATTTTTTCAGCCTTAGGATTGTCAATTCCTTTTTTCTTTTTTGATCTTTTAACTTCTCTTGTTATTCCTCATAAATTAGTTGTTTGTATTGGAATGGGGGCTGCTTTATCAGGTCTCTTTCAATATTTCCTTTTGAAACCGCATTTTGATAAAACGGAGCATTGGATTATTACTTCATTTTTGGGTTGGACTTTATCCGCCGCACTTGTCTTTCTGATGGATTATACTTGGAGATTGAGAGATTATCATGTTGCTAATTTATGGCTTGCTTTAATTAACTTTACATTGATTCTTTCAGGTGGAATTATTTTAGGATGTATTTCTGCTATATCAATGAAAAAAATGATAAAGTCCTAGATGATTACTAAGGATCTGTTTGTAAGAAATAAAAATGGCTCATTATCTTTTTGCTTCCAACCGCTTAGGTTTTAGAGAATGGAAATCTAACGATTTGCCGGTTATGGCTGCAATTAATGCCGATCCTTTGGTTATGGAGTTTTTTCCTTCCATTCAATCTGTTTCGCAAACTGAGGATTTTATAAAGCGAAATCAAAAAATGTTTGCCGACAATAAATTTTGCTATTTTGCTGTGGACTTACTTGAGACAAATAAGCTCATAGGATTTATTGGTTTATCTCAGATGACATTTGATTCTCCCTTTACTCCGTGTGTCGATATAGGATGGAGGATTGGGTTCCAATATTGGAATCATGGCTATGCTACAGAAGGTGCTAATCGTTGTCTACAATATGCTTTCGATGATTTAAAATTGAAGGAGGTCTTTTCCGTAGCCCCCCTTGTCAATACTAAGTCGATTGCAATAATGCGGAAAATCGGAATGATTCAACAAAGCCAATTTGAACATCCACTTTTAACTAATTATGAGCATTTAAAGAAGTGTGCACTTTTTTATATGGCAAATGGATTGTAATAAAATTCAATTCTTATTATCGTTGGATTCTAATTCTTGCATCAACGGCAATTAAATTGTTTTGTGTTCCTAACAACGGATTAATGTCTAGTTCCGCAATTTCTGGGGCAAATT
>Ga0255344_1003136_pt1 | contig 18524 bp, 18 predicted proteins | sample wastewater_treat_5_FD_192414 | JGI IMG/M metagenome (GOLD analysis project Ga0255344, IMG submission 192414) | Wastewater microbial communities from Lulu Island WWTP, Vancouver, Canada - plant18 | ecosystem: Engineered > WWTP > Wastewater > Unclassified | place: Canada: Vancouver, British... | reverse complement strand
ATTGTCATGGTGGGCACATCGCCCTACCCAGAGTGGGGTTTAGGATTTTTCGTCAGATTTTTCGCCATAAGGACCGATTTCAGGAGGAGGCGCAGAGCTTATACGGCAGTGAGCAAATTGGTTCTGGTAACTGCCCCGACCTCACCTGTTTTCGCGCTTTTTGCGAGAAACTTAAGGGATGTAAAACCCGCAAAAGTACTATCCAAATCCACCATTCGCAGGCGCAGGATGAAAAACATTCAGGATATCGTTTGTTTTCAAAAAAAGAGCCGGAAAACCAAGAACCTCGAAAAATACAGGATACAATCCTTGAAAATACAGGACACAATCCTGTATAATACAGGAAACGCCCTAAAGTTGGAGGAAGCCATGTACATTAAGCGCCATCTCGAGCAGGAAGTGATCAAAGCCAGCCAGGGATATCCGGTTGTTATGGTCACCGGACCCAGACAGGTGGGCAAAACGACTATGCTCCAAAAAATAGCTGGAAACAACCGGCAGATTGTTTCGCTGGACAATCCCGCTGTCAGGCTGATGGCGCAGAACCAGCCATCTCTGTTTCTCGATCAATTCAAACCGCCGGTTCTGATCGATGAAATCCAGTATGCCCCGGAATTATTAACATATATCAAGATCGCCGTTGACAATAATGATGTGAATGGGCGGTTTTGGCTCACTGGCTCTCAGGTTTTTCCTCTTATGCGGGGAATTCAGGAATCACTTGCCGGAAGGGTCCGCTTGCTCCACTTAAACGGACTTTCGCAAAGCGAACTGGAAGAAAGAGAAAATTCTTCCTTTCCTCCCCCAATTGAAACTTTGCTAAAAAGACAGAAGTCCAAACGAGCTTCAAAGTCATTGTTTAGCGCGATGCTCTTGGGAGGTTTTCCAAGGCTCCTTACACGGGATGCGATCACCCCGGATAGTTTTTACAGCTCCTATCTACAAACATATTTAGCCAGGGACGTAAGAGACATCACGAATGTTTTGGATACCGGTAAGTTCCTGCAGTTTGTGAGTCTGGCGGCGGCAAGGACGGCTCAGGAGTTAAACCTTGCCAGCTTTTCGCGCGATTTAGGAATTGATGGCACCACAGTCCGCCGCTGGTTGAATGTGCTTGAAACATCTGGGATTGTTATCACCCTGCCCAGTTACTCCAATAATATTGGCAAACGCATTGTAAGGAGACCAAAGTTGCATTTTTTGGATATCGGTCTGGCTTGTTTTTTATGCGGGATCGAGGACGAGGAGGCGTTAAGCAAATCTCCGATAAGGGGTGCGCTTTTTGAGAGTTGGGTAATTGCTGAAGTTTATAAGAGTTGGTGGAACCAGGGAAGACAAGCCCGCTTGTTTTTTTATCGAGATACCGCTCAAAAAGAAATAGATCTGATAGTGGATCGAAATTCTAACTTGCATCCGTTTGAAATCAAGTTAAACATCAATTCCACCCATATTTTTAAAAATTTCGATGTGCTTAAAAATTCAATAACCCCGATCGCGTTCGGGGGAGCCATCTACTCAGGCACGGAATTAGTTCCGCTGAACAACAATCACTGGCTGATTCCCGCTGAACTGATTTAGGACAGCAGCTTTTTAGAATACTGTTCCACGAAGAGAGCAGGGGTGCCGCCAGTATGCCAGAAGAGGATGGTTTCGTCTGATTTGAAAAAGCCCTTGCGGAGGAGGTCCAACAGACCGGCTGCCGCGCGTCCGGTGTAAACCGGGTCGAGCAGGATGCCTTCCTGGCGGGCGAAGAGTTGGATGGCTTCCTCTTCCGCCGAGGTCAGAACGGCGTAACCTGCGGAGCAGTAAGCGTCATTTACCAATATTTCTTCCGCGTGGAAGCTTGCCTTCTGCCCCAACAGCTCCGCCCCAGCATTGGCTATCCCGGCAACGGTTTCGCAAAATTCGTCAGCGGATTTATCGACACTGATCCCTAAGATCTTCGTCTGGATGCCTGTTTCCCGCGCGCCGAGCAGCATACCTGCTTGCGTTCCGCCGGAAGATGTCGCGAAAACGATCCAATCCGGGGCAAAGTCCTGCTCGCGCAGTTCGCGCATTGCCTGGCAGTAGCCCATGGCTCCGATGGCGTTTGAGCCGCCGTAGGGGATTTGGTAAGGTTTGCGATTTTGCGCATGCGCCTGCTCCGTGAGCTCCGCCAGCGCCTGGTCGCGCTGGTCTTTCGACACAAAAACCACTTCCGCGCCGCTGAGCAGGTCGAGGAACAGGTTGCCCTGGTTCTTTTGCGGTTTGTCGCCCGCCAACACGAGAATGCAACCCAAGCCGAGCCTGGCTGCGGCTGCCGCCACCTGGCGACAATGATTGGACTGCTCCGCGCCGGTGCTGATGAGTGTTTGGCAACCATTTGCCAGGGCATCAGCAGCGAGATATTCCAGCTTGCGGGTTTTATTTCCGCCAAATCCGAGCCCCGTCAGGTCATCCCGCTTGATGAAAAGACTTGGACCAGCAAACATTTTCGAGAGGCGGGGCAACTCCTCGATGGGGGTGGGAAGATGGGCAAGTAGAACACGATCAGTCATGCAGGCTCCTTTTGTTGGCTTTCAGTCCCCTCCGGCGCAGCAGGTCCAGGATTTTCGGCAAAGTTTCGGTATAACGGCGGTACAGCCAGGGACGCGGGGCGTAATCCCAGGCGCCGATGGTGCGGGTTGTGGTGCCGTTGAAACCTTCTTTAAAGCGGTAAACCCCCCACATGGAATCGCTTTCGTCAAAGATATCAGGAGCGCCCCACATGTCGTAGCTATGGCAGCCAAGCTGCCGGGCGAGGCGCATCGCTTCCCACTGCAGCAGGTAATTGGGCATCAGTTCGCGCGCGTTTTGCGTGGACATCCCAAACATGTAGCGCGCGGTGCCATTGAAGTGAAAGAGGATCAGAGCGGCAATCGGCTGCTTTTCAACCTCAGCGATAAGGATTTCTGCCATGCCGGCTTCGAGGAACAGGCGCCAGGTGTTGAGGTAATAGCCTTCATGGCGGATGACAAAGCCATCCCTAACGGCTGTTTCAGCGTACATTTTGTAGAGCATGGGCAGCTCGTCTGGATCGCCCTGCCTCACGCGCACGCCTTTGCGGACTGCCAGGCGGATGTTGTAGCGCGTTTTTTGCTTCATCGCTGCCAGCAGGTCCTCTTCGCTTTTGCACAAGTCCAGCAGAACAGAATTGCGGAACTGGATCTGGTCCTGGGAGTAGCGCCAGCCTCTCCGCTTCAATTCCGCCTGGATCGCGAGCCCCTTCGGCGAGGTTCGTTCTTCGGGCGTGTCGGGGATGCCTGTGCCGAGCAGCACATCCGGGTCAATCTTAATGAAAATCGCTTTTTCCCTGCGGCAGATCTCCTCTAGCGAATCGAGGGCGCGCGTGAGAGAGGCAGCGTCTTCCCAGTGCAAGACCGGACCTTTCGGAGCGTAGAGCACGCAGAACCTCATGCCCGCGAAGCCCATTTGGCGGCGAAGGATCAAGGCAAGCCCATCAGGCGACTGAAGACTGCCGTCAAGGTAATAGAGCGGGCTCCAGCCGTTTTGCCGTTTGGCTTCCGCCCACTGAGAAGTCTGCAGGATGTGCGCCTCAGGAAAGTGCAGCAAGAACTGGTTCCACCACTCTACTTGGTCTTCTTCCAGCCGAATCATTCTCAATCTGCCATCCTTGCTGCCCGGAACTTCAGGTAAGCCCGGTATAGAAGCGGCTTGTAGACCTTTATGTAAGCCGGCGCTGAGCGCGTGACAACGCCCCCAAAGCCACGTTTGAAGCGGTAGACGCCCCAGAGTCCGTCATTACGTTGGGTAAAATGTTCTTCGAGCTCTTCGGTGCTGGCATCGGGAATACCCCAGAGGTCATAAACAGACGCGCCGTGGGCTTTGGACCAGCGCATGGCTTCCCACTGCAGCAAATAAGTCGGCATCAGGTTGCGGCTGGTGTCATCGGAAGCTCCGTAAAAGTACCACGAACGTTCGCCGGCGAGAAAGAGCATCAGATATGCCAGCGGCTGCTGCTCTTGGTAGGCTCCCAGCAGGACGCAGGCTCCGGAGGGGGCGAAGATATCATAAGCTTTCTGGTAGTACGAAATATCATGCACGGCAAAGCCATCGCGCGCGCCGGTGGTCCGCATCAATTGGTAAAAGCCCTGGATGTCGCTCGTTTCTCTGACTATCCCTCCCTTTTTCTCTGCAAGGCGGATGTTGTAGCGGGTTTTCTGTTTCATCCGAGCGAGAAGTTCCCCCTCCTCTGCCCGGAGGTCGATGAGGATGGTGCTGCGTGGCTGAATGGTTCGCGGTTCTTCGTTGAAGCCCTGGAATTGCTGCGCAAGATCGGGTGAAATTTCGCTTTCTGACAGATCAGGCTCTACCTGCAGGAATATTGCCCCGCGGCGCTTGCAAGCAGCATCAATCTGCCCCCAAAGTTGCGCCCAGTTTAAACCGACCGGACCTTTTGGCAGATAGGCAATGCTCAGTCCCAGGGGCAGACGGCGAAACAGTACCTGCGCCCAGGCATCCCGGCTGCGAAACACTTCAGCTTCCCAACCAAATTCCGCCTTAAACTGCCCCCAGAGGGGGCTTTGGAGCAAGTGGGGCGTTTGGGAATAGAACGGATCAGAGGCATTCATCAATCAGCGCCCTTTGAACCCCAAGACGGAGCCAGCAGTGCGCAAGATGATATTGAGGTCCATCCAAATCGAGGCATGCTCGATGTAATAGAGGTCATACTGCAGTTTTACTGCTGTTTCTTCAACGGTCTCCGCGTATGCCTGGTGGATTTGAGCCCATCCGGTGATCCCTGGCTTGACGAGCATGCGCGCGCGGTAGAAGGGGATTTCCTTTTGGAATATACATACTAATTCAACACGCTCGGAGCGAGGTCCCACAAAGCTCATTTCTCCGCGCAGAACGTTGATGATCTGGGGGAGCTCGTCCAGGTGAGATTTGCGCAGAAACTTTCCGATGCGGGTGACACGCGGGTCGTTGACAGAAGTAACAAGTGCTTCTTTTTCCATATCCGATCTGGTTTTCATTGTGCGAAACTTATAAATCAAATATGGCTTTCCGCCTCTCCCGAGGCGTTCTTGCGTGAAGATGACCTGTCTGCCAGAATCGACCATGATTAGCAGGGAGATAAAGGGAAATAGAAACACCAGACCAACCAAACCAATCAGTCCCAAGGCAATGTCCAGCAGGCGCTTGGTAATTCGGTAAAAACCGCTGGTGGGGGTGCGGTCTATAAATGCGCGAATCACCCAGTCGGATTCAAGCAGATCGATTGGCACACGTCCAGAAAGACTTTCATATGTATCTACCATAGTGCTGAGACTCATGCCCTCTTCCTGGGCGATGAGGATGCTCTGGAACATGCCGTGATTCATTTCGTTGGAGATCGCCAAAATCAGGTCGGTAATTCCCTGATTGGCAATGATCTCTGCCATGTTTTCGTGGTTCCCAAGGACAGGTACACCCTGGATGCTGGTGCCCAGTTTGGCTGGGTCATCATCGATCAGACCGATCAGCTTGAAAGGAGGCTGACCGAGCTCGGAAATCACCTTCACCAGGGCAGTACCGGCTTTACCCGCACCAACGATAAGCACGCGCTTTTGGCTGGATACGGAAGCGAAAGTGCGGATATAGATCAGGCGCCAGAGCAGCGTGAGCAGTGTCGCAGCAACGTTAAAAACCGCAACGCCCAGGCGGGGCAGCGAGTTCGGTTCGACCGCGAAATAAATTGCCAGGTAAGCAACCATCGAAATCAAAAAAACCAGTCCGACCCCGCGTAGCGTTTGTCGCCGGTTGACGGATTTTTGGGTGTCGTAGGTGTCCACAAGCAGAATGAGCCAGATAAAAGGCAGAAGGTGAAACCACGCAGGAGCCCGGGATTTCAGGAATTCCATCGTGAAGCGGTACCAGCTATCGCCTGCAGCCCACACGTAGAGTGAGACCAGCAGGGCGATAACCGCAGCCAGAAGATCCCCCAGGACCAGGATGGAACGCATTTCTGAGGTTTGCAGACGCACCCTGGAATTATAGGTTCCGTTTGTCTTCTTTTTCATATTGCCTTTTGCTTCCCAAGTACGCCCGCAAAGAAGCCAATGCCCCAGGAAAAATGCATTGTTATGATTGCGAGAGGTACACCAATCATCATGAGTATATCGCTATTTTTGACAGCGGTGTGAACGCCAACCGCAAGCAGGATCAGAAGGTACAAGCCCAAAACGAACGCGAAAAGGTACAGGGAGGGTTTCCAGAATATTCCTGCCGCGAATGTGACTGCCAACCCTAAAAGGAAAGCGGGTGGCAGCGCCTGCCGCCAGCGCAGAGTTTCGGGGTAGCGTTTCAGCATCTGCACCTTCCAGAAACCATATCCAAAGTACTGTTTTGCCAGCGCGCGCAGGTTGGCGCGGGCGAAATAGTTACAGCGGATTGCGGGATCCAGCCATATCTTACCGCCCGACTGTAAAATGCGCGTATTGAGCTCGTAATCCTCGTTTGCCAAAAGGCTCTCATCAAAGAGCCCGATTTCATCAAAAAGCGAGCGCTTATAAGCGCCGTATGGAACGGTATCCACATAGGCGGCTTTGTCCGTGAAACGGTAGTGGGCATCCCCTACCGCCAATGGGTTGCCGGCAGCCGCGGCAATAGCGCGCGCGATCCAGCCTTCGTTCCCGGGTTGGATGTCCCACACGCCGCCTATGTTTTGGGCAATGTCACTCTCCAACGCGTCCACGCAGAGGGCGATGTAATCCTTGTTCGGAATGGAATGGGCATCCATGCGGACGATGATCTCGCCCGCAGAGGAGCGAATCGCGGTATTCAATCCGGATGGAATGACACGCTTGGGATTATCCACCACCAGCACATCCAGATCTGGGTGGGCGGTTTTAAAAGCCGCAATCTCTTCACGGGTCCGGTCTTCCGAGAAACCGTCCGCGATCACGACCTGTAAAAGCTCGCGGGGATAGCTTTGCCCGTGAATGGCATCCAATACAAGATGGATGGTTTTCTCTTCATTCCGGCAGGGAATGATTACTGAAACCGTTGGAGCCATTTTATCCTGGGAGCCTCGTGGTTATTGGCATTCGCAGTGACACTCGCCGTCGCTCTCGTGCTTGTGCGGCAGAACGGCGATCGCTTCCACCTCAACAATGCCTCCCTTGGGCAGGGCTCCCACCTGGATGGCAGAGCGGGCAGGGAAATTGGAGGTGAAGAATTCGGCATAAACAGCGTTCATCTCTCCGAATTGCCCCATATCGGTCAAAAAAACCGTGGTCTTGACCACTTGTTCCAAGCTGGAACCAGCGCTCTCGAGCACGGATTTTAAGTTGGTAAGCGCAGTCCGTGTTTGGTCCTGGATGCCACCCTCCACAATTGTGCCGCTATTCGAGTCAATCCCAAGTTGACCGCTGACAAAGACCAGGCACCCCGTGGCAATTGCGACCGAATAAGGTCCGATGGCTTTGGGCGCATTTTCACAAGTAACGACTTCCCGTTTAGTGCAGCAACTCATAATTACCTCTTTTCTGGATTGGTTAGACCATTATATCATCGGGAACGTAATGCCTCATAATAAAAAGTAACTTTGGGAAACCGGGCAAGATCTCACGCAAGGTATAATAGGGAGTATCGAAAACATTTTTGGAGTGTCCCATGCAACTGATATCCTGTACTGACTATGCCGATATGAGCCGCAAGGCTGCCCGCGTCATCGCCGCTCAGGTGCGGCTCAAACCGCAAAGCGTTTTGGGGCTTGCCACCGGCTCCACGCCTGTTGGCACCTACAAAGAGCTGATCCGTCTGCACAGAGAGCAAGAGCTCGATTTTTCCAGAGTGACCAGCGTCAATCTGGACGAGTACTACGGATTAAGCCCGGAACATGGGCAGAGTTACCATCACTTTATGCGCGTGAACTTTTTCAACCATATCAACATTTCCCTTGGGAACACCCACATTCCCGATGGGCTCACAAAAGACGTCGCCAAGACTTGCGCGGAATATGACCAACTGGTCACATCGCTTGGCGGCATGGATATCCAACTGCTTGGAATCGGCAACAACGGGCATATTGCCTTCAACGAACCCGGCGCCTTCTTTTACGCCCAGACTCACCTGGTTGACCTGGACGAAAAGACAATCAAAGCCAACGCGCGCTTTTTTGAGAGCGAAGCGGAAGTGCCGCGCCAGGCGATTACTATGGGGTTGCGCTCAATCCTCAGCGCGAAGCTGATCCTGCTGCTGGCAAGCGGCGCGAGCAAAGCCGCGGCTATCGCGAAGATGGTCAAGGGTCCGGTGGATCCCCAGTTGCCAGCTTCGATTTTGCAGCTGCACCCGAACGTGATGGTTTTCGCGGATCAAGAGGCGCTGGCTTTAGCCTGATTGTCCGAAAGGCAGTATCAGAGGCGCTCAAGCCTCAGATAGTTTTCTCAGTGAGACCCTCAAGGTTGTTTTCCAGGATTTTTGATGGTCGTCTGCTGTAATTACTGCCCCGCACATCCTCTTTTCAGTTTGTTGGTATCGGCATCATAAACGCTATAATTCCTAAATCTTATAGCGTTATGTATACGGGTTGCTAATACTCATTATGGTAATGTGTCGTGTTTATCTAAGTCTTGCCTAAATGCTTTATCCGAATTCTCGACAGAATCCCAGATCAGTCGTTTCGAATACCCCAACGGCTACCGCGGACTGCTTCCAGCCGTCTGAAGCCCGCCCGCGCGTAAAAGCTGGCATAGCCGATCTCCGCAGCATCGTAGCGCTCAGGCAGGGCGGGGCGGGGTTGGGCAATGTCATCCAGCGGCAAAACGCTCAAGTTGCGTCCGCCCGCGCGCCAGGTTTCCCGCACCGCGGCTTCCAGAAGGAGCATAAACAGCGAGGCGTGATCCGCTTTTTTTGCGAGGCGCATCTGTAAGATCTGCCATTGACTCTGGTTTGAAGCGGGGACTTCCCCTTCTTGCTCTTTCGAAGGAAGCAGCTCGCAAGCCCCGATTCCCTCCTCATCCTCCAGCAGCAGGACGCCGGCGCGCAGCCCTTCCTGAGCCAGGTGTGCCAGGGTCAGGTTTTCCGCTCCGGACCCGGCTTCCAGAACACCCGAAAAATCCGCCTGTGTTTCGGAGCCCGGCTTTTCGAGCTGGGATTTGTTCAGCAAGTCGATGAATGTGAGGTATTCCTCAGGGGTTTGGGGCAGACGGGCGGAAAACCGCTCCAGCATGGTCTCCGGGTTTTGCGCAGTGCCGGCATAGAGCGCGTCCGCGTAAGCCTGATACTCCGCTGGCAGGGGCAGGCGGTGCAGGTTGCAGAGGTATTTGACGTCGTTGTAGTCATTTTCGTCAAAGGCATAGCCGAGGCGGAAATCCACCAGCCACTCCGCCTTGACGCAGCGGACTTTCGCGTGACCGATCTTGCCTTGCCCGGTAAGAGAATCTCCCGGGTAAGCGGCTCCGCCGATGATCTGCCCCTGCTCACTGCGAACGTAAGAGTGGATATCCACCTGATGCCCACTGCCATCCTGGAGGACGAAATTGTGCTCCCAGTCGCCCTCGCGGGGTGCGTACCCATAGCCCAACCGGCTGAGGATGCCCATAAATCGCGGCAGATAGAGCTGATTGATGGCAATATCCAGATCGGAATGCGGACGGGTCTGCCAGCCAAGATGCGCGTCCACCGCCCAACCGCCGTCGAGGACGATCGGAATACCGGCAATTTCCGCCAGATCGATCACACGCAGAGCTTCTTCCTGGTCCATCTCCACGACCTGCTCCGGGGTCAGGCAGAGCGGTACCCCTTTGAGGATCTCTTCGAGGGCATCGCTTTGACCCGGGTTGATCTCGGCAGGTGAGGGCATGGCAGGTTTTCCTTCCGGACGTGTTGTTTTTCCCCAAGCAGTGGGGCGCTATCTGGCAGGATTATATCATCCAGCCTCTAAAAAGCCTGCAATCCCGCCTGCCAATTCCCCTGCTCGTTTCGGACTTTGACAATAGTTCTGAGTTCATCAATGCCCACCTTTTCCGCTACTGTCGGCTAGTATCTGTTTCATATTCCCGTGTTTAGGAAGGAGGAGGAATGTTCCGCATTGTTCAGGTTCCTGAATGGTTTAGCATAAGGTGTTGTGATTCTGCCAGTTTTCAGGATAGTAAGTTTTTCTGGCTCTATTTGTCAGCTCTCTGTCAGCAGAAGTTTAAACGTCAGTCTGCCCTTCCTGCCCCTCCTTGTAATTTAGACAATCATCTAATAGAATAGACCATTATCTACTAATCAGAGAGATTCAATGATTGATTCAATCCACTCAAACCACTCAAAAATCCAGTGGGATATGGGAACCGCTTATGACCTTTTCGTGAGCCTGAGGGCTCTCCACGACCCGGACGTTTTCGGCGTCAGGGCATCCTGGGCAGCGGGTGTACGCTCGCGCCTGCCCCTTGAGCACCGCCAGACGCTCGAACTGGTCGTCCGTCAGGTCAGCCCCCCGCTTTCCTTCGTCCACAGTCTGTCCGCTCCCAAAGACGCAGCGTCCGTCATCGCAACGCTCAAGAAGATGCCGGCTTCCCGCATCCTGGAAACGATATCCTTTACCTTTCTAACTTCCAACGCCTACAAGGAAACGCTGCTCAATGCTCGCCCGGGTCAAAAATGGACCCCCGCAGAGAAGCAAACCCTGCTTGAAAGAGTCCGCATCTCCGAGCACTACACCCAATCCGCCCACCTCAATGGACTTTATCAGACCTGGACAAACCGCGAGGCTTATGGCGTGAAGATCATCAAAGCGCTCGAATCCTATACCGAAAATTTTTTTGCCGAAGAAGAACACCGCATTCTTCCAGTGCTCAAGAAAGGGCTGTCGCATGCCCAAATGCGGGCGGGCAGTCTGGCTCTGCCGGCGCTATTGGAAGAGCTCAGCAACGGTATTCGCATCGAAAAGATTGACAGTTTCTCAAAAATCGTTCTGGCGCCTTCTTTTTGGGGCTCGCCTTACGTGTTCCTCGAGAAGATGAGTCCGGACGCCCTGATGGTGGTTTTTGGCGCCCGCCCGGATACGATGGCGATCATTCCCGGGGACATCGTCCCCGATGCCCTCATCCGCAGCCTGAAAGCGCTTTCCGATTCCACCCGTCTGCGCATTCTGCGCTATCTGGCGCAGGCGCCCCGCACTGCTGCTGAGCTTTCGCGCGCATTGCGCCTGCGTCCGCCGACGGTGCTTCATCACCTCAATCAACTGCGCATGGCGGGCATGGTGCAGATTTTGCTCAGTAAGGAAGGTGAGCGCCAATATTCTCCGCGCTACGATGGTTTCGAAAACACCATCGACCTGCTCAAGCTCTTCGTTCAGGGGGATTAAACTTGGACCTGACAACTCCTGAAGAGCACCGCTCGGCACTAAAAACCTACTTTAGCCGGGTGCGGGCATTTAACGCCAACGCCAGGCTCTTTCTCTTGAGCCTGCTGTTTTTCGGCGTCGCCATGGGCATCAGCCAGCTTTTGTTCAATTTCTATGTGCTCAGCCTGGGTTACAACGAAGCCACGCTCGGCAATTTGGTCACCGCTCGCAGCTTCACCTCACTGCTGGCGGCGCTGCCAATGGGCTACCTCACCGACCGCATCGGGGGCAAAAACGCCTTTCTCATTGGCTACCTTAGTTACGGAATTTCGATGGTATTGATGCTGGTCTTCCCGTCCGTGCCGATATTTATCGCCATGAACGTGCTCCAGGGCATCGCACAGGCGCTTTCCGCGGTTGCGACCGGACCATTTTTAATGGAAAACGGCGGACCCAGAGAGCGCACTTACCTCTTCAGCCTCTCATCCGGGCTGCGTATGACCGCAACAGCCATCGGAGAATGGCTGGGCGGCTACCTTCCGGGTTGGGCGGCAGCCATCATCGCGGTCAGCGCCGTCAGCGCGCGCGCTTATGGATGGTCGCTTTGGGTGATGGCGTTTCTTTCGATCGCTGCGGCAGTGCCGGTCATCCTGATGAAGTCAAACCGGCGCACGCAGACCCATCGCTCAGATTTCGCGCCGGTCAGCTTTGTGCGCAAGAATCCGGGACTGCTGAGCAAGCTGATTCTGCCCAGCCTGGTCATTTCGATTGGCGCGGGCATGGTCATGCCCTTCATGAACGTGTTTTTCCGCAATGTGCATAACCAGAGTGATGCCGCCATCGGCGTGATTTTTGCCTGGGGCAGCCTGGCAATGGGCATCGGATTGGTGGCTGCCCCTGCCCTGGCGGAACGTTTCGGAAAAATCCAATTGGTCACAGCCACCCAGGCGCTTTCCATCCCTTTCCTGGCGCTTTTGGGCTTCGCGCCGTGGTTTGAGGTGAGCGTCATTGCCTATTACATCCGCCTGACGCTGATGAATATGAGCGGACCGATTTACTCCACATTCACGATGGAACAGGTAGACCCCGAATCGCGCGGGATGATTGCGAGCCTTTCCAGCATGGCGGGTAATTTCGGTTGGGCGTTCAGCCCGACCATCAGCGGCTTGCTGCAGGTGCGTTCCGGCTTTCGGCTGCCCTTCACCATTACGATAATTTCCTATGTCATCGCTGTCAGCATGTACTACGCCTGGTTCCTCGCCAAAGGAAAACAAAAAACATCTTCAGAGGAGGCGTAAGATCGCGTTTGCCCCTCAGGATACAATTTACGTTATTCCGCGACCATGGGCTAAAATAAACCGACTATGAAACTTTGGAAAACGCTCTCACGGAAAACAGTTTTTGAAAAAGAACCATGGCTCAGGCTCGAAGAACACCAGATCGAACTCCCGAATGGAAGGGTGCTTGATGAATGGGTCTGGATAGACACGCCCGATTTTGTCATCGTAGTGGCAGTCGACGAACAAGAACGTTTTTTAGTCTTTGAGCAGACCAAGTACGCCTCCCCGGGCATCACCCTCGCGCCAGTCGGCGGTTACATCCAGCCCGGCGAGGCGCCTCTGGATGCCGCCAAACGGGAGCTCCTAGAGGAAATGGGCTGCAGGTCTGATAATTGGATTGATTTAGGCTGTTTTGCCACGGATGCCAACCGCGGTAACGGTAAAGGCTATTACTTCCTGGCAAAAAACGCCCAAAAGGTTGACCAAACCGCGGTCTCAGATGACCTGGAGGAACAGGAACTGCTCATCCTCTCTGCCTCCGAACTGCAGGAAGCCTTAGACCGCAACCGGGTCAAAATCATCACCTGGCAGGCAGCCTTCGCAATGGCGCTGCTGCATCAGGGCAAAGAATGATGCCGACGGTGTTCGACCCAAACTGTAATAAGCGCTCCCATCGGAAAAATTCGCTATTCGAATATTACATCCCAGAGGTGAACGTGGGCTGGTGAGCCTTCGTCCAGGCTTTCGACGCTCAGGTGGAGTGAGATGACGGAAAAGGTTTGCCCGAACTCCAGCCGCACGGGGTGAATTGCCTGCGTGCCTGCATCGAAGCCCTCGAAGGTATGACGGGTGCCTTCCGCGTCAATCAGTTCCACGCGGATCGCGCTGCGGGCGCTCCCAAGCCAGAGCGCGATAGCCCGCATCTCCACGCTATTTTCAAGGCGCATCGTCAGGCTGAGCGGGTTGGCTTCAAAGGTCCGGATCAGAGTCGCGCGGTCGCCGTCAAAGGCAGTCGCGATCGTGCCGATATCCAGCAACGGATGGGTGATTTCCACCACCTGCCCCCACATTTCCACTTGCTCTTGCTGCGGCTGCTGTCTTTCCGCCTGTTCCGCCGCGAAAATTGCCTCAACGCCGGGCGCGTAATCCAGCGTCACGAAGTAAAAGCCCGACTTTCCATCAGGGTATGGCAGCACGTCGAGCACTTCGATTTCCGCGAATTTCGGGTTTTCCTGCAAGGCGGCAAATTCTTCCGGCGGCAGGATGAAGGTTTCTCCCTCTTCAAAAGGCACATGGTAGGTGTCGTGACCGGTAAGCGTGCCCATTTCCACTGGCAATGGATCGCCGAGAAAGTAGCGCATGATGACATCGGTATTGTTCGCCCAGGTTGGGCTGAGGGTCAGCTTTGCCTGGGGATGCGCGGCTTTGAAAGCCCGGATTTTGGCGCTGAGCTGCTGCCCGCCCCACTGCATCCCGTAGAGAGAATAATCGCCGTACCAGGTGGGTCCGTTCACGATCGCGTCGCGCGCCATCCAACCTGCCGCAGCTGTCAGCACCGCAGCCAGACAGACCGCGATCACGCGTTTGCCTTTCAGCTTTGCGCCGAGCCGCTGCAAAGCTTCCTCCAACCCTAAGGCTGTCAGCATCGCCAGCGGCACCAGCACTGCCAACAAGCGCGTGATCGCTGTGTCCACCAATGCCGCGCCACTCGGGGCAGCCAGCAACGCAATTATCAGCACCCGTCCGGCGGGCTCGCGAGCCTGGCGGACGCAGCTCCCCAAACCCAACAGCGTGAAGGGTAAAAAGATCCAGGGAATGTGCCCATAGCCTTTCATCAGGTGGCGGATCAGATCGTGGTCATTTGGAAAATACCAATAAAGCGGGTTTAATCCCTTCAGCCAGCGCGTCAGGAACAGAGCGATTTTTTCGATCAGGCTGATCCCGCTGACCCAATAAGAGTGGACGATTCGTAAATGCTGCCCAAAAGCTGCCGGGTGCGTCAGCCGGAAGTAGAGGAATGGCGCCGCCAAAACTGCCAGCCCCGCCAGACCTCCGAGCCAAGTCTTTGGGCTCGCGAAGTGATAGCGCCAATCCGCCAGCAGAAAAAGCAGCCCGCTGAGCACGACCACAAACTGCAAAGGGCTGTAGCCATAGAAAGCCAGCGCGCCGGCGCATAGGGCGGGGAGCAGCCATTTGCGGTCCTTCAGGCGGTAGTTGGCGTAGAGGTAGAGAAATAGCGAATAGAGCGATGCCCCCAAGGCGGTTTCAAAAGCAGTGCGGGAGTGCAGAAACCAGGCGGGAATCGCGCTGATGAGATAGGGCGTCAGCCACCAATGGCGCGCCTTGAGATGGTCGCGCAGGTATAGACCCGCGGAAAGCGGAAAGATGAGGCTGAGCAGCGCGGGCAAGCCGCGCGTCAGCCAGACCGCGTTGGGCAGTCCGGTGATCAGGACTTGCAGCCAGACCGAGAGCGAGAGGTTGTATTGCCCGCCATTTTCGAAATACACCGGGAAGAGGCTCCCATCCACATCCCTCAACCCCCGGGCAACCAGATCCCTGGCGGTCATGGTCTGAATGGCTTCGTCCGAGAAGAAGTAAATCGGGAACTTGTCCAGGGCAATAAAGCGCGTCAGCAGATAGAGCGCCAGCCCAAACACAAAAAGAACAGCGGCGGTTCTTGGTATGGTTTCGGTCGATTTGTGCTCAGGCATGGGTTGATTTTAATGGATGTTCCTGAATTACATAAACAGGGCGGGACAATCCGCCATGACCCTATCAATTGCTCACAAGGCGGAATGAGCGGGTGTTACGAGGAACTATTGGCAGCGTGTTCCGCAGTCCGCAGCCAGAACAACAGCGCCGTGAGCCCCAGTCCATCTGACATCTCTCCACGCGCGATGATTCCTTCCACCTCCGCCCTGGAAAACCAGGCGACTTCACTGATTTCGTTCGGGTCAAAACTGCCGGTGCATTCACCAGCCCGGCAAAAAACCACCTGGAACAGCTTGTTGCTGCTGCCCATCTGCGGAAAGTAGGTGTATACGAGGTGGTGATCAAAAGATTCGAAGCCGGTTTCCTCCCACACTTCCCGACGGGCTGCCGAAAGGGCATCTTCGCCCTTCTCCACGCCTCCCGCGGGCACAGACCACTCGCAGGTCATGCTGGTATAGCGCGGCACGCGGCAGAGCGCCACCTGTCCCTTTTCATTCTCCACCACCACCCCCACCGCCGGATGAGGATATTCAACGTAGTGAAAACGCTCGATGATATAACCGTTTGGCTGACGGACGCGGTCGAGATGCAGAGTCAGATATTCGCTCTCAAAGATCGTCTCGCGGTCCAGCCGTTCGGGCAGTCGCTCTTCATCACGCATATGATCTGTTTACCGCCTCTGACCGACCGCCACGGAAATCAGACCGATCATCATTCCAAAAACCGGCAGGGCAAGCACGACCCGCGGTAATCTGCCGCTTGCGACCTGGAAGAAAAAGTAAACCAAAGCAAGCAGGGAAAAAACCGCCAATACGATCCCCAGCACTTTCAGGCTGATGGCGGACGCGCAGCTTGAAGCTGGCGGGAGCTCGCTCAGCCCGGGTTCCTGTGTGAGATAAACGGGTGTTTCAGGCTGCTCATCCCGCGCGGGTTCCGCGGAGGTCGGGGCTGACTCTTCTTCTGCTGCGAATGCGTCTATAACAACTTCCGCGGGAGATTCTTCCGCTTTGGGGGTCATCAGGTGACCGCACCAGGGGCATTCCACCGTCCCGGGGACCAAAACCGCGGTGCATGCGGGACAGCGACTGCTGGCATCTTCGCTCATCATGGGCTCCTATTCTGCCCGGGTCTGTCAGGCGCCCGGGACAAAACGCTGATCGAAAAGAAATTCAAACATGTTCGATTATAGCATCCCTTCCCTGTGGTATAGAACGACGTCAACGATAGACTGTTGAAAAACAACTCCCAAACCCTTCCACAGACCCCCAACATACATGGTCAATTAATTCACCCCGCAATCGCAAGGAAATAAGTGCCCATCGGAGTCCCAGATATATCCAAACAGACCGCCAATTCTTCCACGGAGACTACCTCCACAAGCAGATCGCACCCAAAACCACTTCATCCGCAAACTCAATGCTCTGGTCGACTAGTCTTATTACATCAATAAAATGACCGAACTCAATAAGTGCAAAAGACCGGAAGATCAGCATATGGCTTAAAACTATGGCTCAGGGGGAATATTGTTTTTAGATGAGATGGCACCTCAGTTAGGCACTCTGAGCGCTTAAACTTCTTACGTATTCAAAAAAGATTTTGCAGAGGTCAAGCCACCAGTTCAATCAGATTGCCTTCCGGATCTGCCAGGACGCTTTCGTAATAGCCGTCCCCGGTCACGCGCGGTCCGCTCATCAGGGGACATCCGTTTTCCTGCAGAAGCCTGGTCAGCCGGTCAACAGCCTCCTTTGAGCCAAGCCCGAATGCGAGATGGGCATAGCCAAGCGTTTGCTCCCTATATGCTTTGGCGGTCATTTCCGGGCGATACATGAGTTCCAGCCTTGCACCTTCCCCAAATTTCAGAAAGTACGTCTGCAACCCGGTTCTCGGATTGTGATACTTTTCGGAAGCCTCAGCGGCGAAATGTCGAACATAAAACGCCCTCATCGCCTCCAGATCCTCCACATAAAGGGCAACATGCGCAATCTTCATGCTACCCCGCTTTCAGGCGGACGTAACGCAGCAGCTCCGCGGTGGCATCCCGGCTGCACCGGTTAACCGATGTTAGGGCAGTAGCTCGGTCTACCCCTGCTCTTCTCGAAGCCGCCTCCGCGAAAACGCGCATCAGCAGTCGGTCGAAGAAGCCCATCTTTTCATAGTTGATCCCTGAGAGAAAGTAATAGAAGTGCGCGGGTCGGCTTTCCCTCTTGCGGAAATTAGTTTGGAAAACCAATTCTTCATGACCTTCTTTAGAAGGGGTCGCGCCGGTGGCAAAAACGATCCAGGTCTTTTCCGAAGCTTTCCCCATCCAGTTTTTGATCTTACCCGCGCCAGCGATCATACCAGCGTAGACGCCCGCGCCATAGATCACGAACCCATAATCCTGGAGGTCTTCCAACTTTACGCCCTTGATAGGTCGGCACTCACAGCCAAGGTCTTCCGCGATCCACTCAGCGTAGCGCTTTGAAAAACCCGTCTTGGAGCGATAGAGGACAATGATTTTTTTCATAGTTCAACTTTACCCTTCAGTTAAACGCATTTTACATTGAAGGTTTATTGCTTGTATGCCATATTCCACAGCTGAATCTAGTCAGGCTTTTTCTTTGTAGCTTGCAGTAGGCCGCAATGGTGTTCGGCTCACCACTCCGCCGTTTATTAGCTGGGCGCAGCTTATGGACATATCCAGAGCGTGTATCGTAAGCCGGATTCCGCAGTGGAACCCAGCAATAAAGTTTTCATTGTAATGATATGAGGGGTTTACATTCTAAAGCTTTGCTGGAGTAAGCCCGTAGAAGTTGCTTGCAAGAATGAATTTGCTTGGGAAAAGCAATACCCTGAATCACAATGTTTCCAGCCTATAATAAAAAATTTTCTGAACAAAATTCTTGCATGAGTTTAATGAAGACAAAGGCTTTATCGAGTTATTCGCCAAAACCTCAGAAAGAAAGATATGAGTAGGTCAGTTGGACAACGTTGAGGTGATCCTACAAATAAGAACCTAACAGTCAAGGGTTTTAACAAAAAGAACCTTGTCTCGATTAATGGCGATAAGCCCACCTTCAATAATTGCTAACGAATCTGCGGAAAATTCATGAACCAATTGCCCTCACAGGAGACCGTTGAAATAAAGCAGTATTTTCGACAGGAACCCTATCAAGCCCGGTTGTGAACCGGATCAGCGGTTCATCTGAGGCTTGTTATCCTCGTTTTATTGGGTCTTTTTCTCCTTTTTCACCTCC
>Ga0255344_1003126_pt1 | contig 18564 bp, 13 predicted proteins | sample wastewater_treat_5_FD_192414 | JGI IMG/M metagenome (GOLD analysis project Ga0255344, IMG submission 192414) | Wastewater microbial communities from Lulu Island WWTP, Vancouver, Canada - plant18 | ecosystem: Engineered > WWTP > Wastewater > Unclassified | place: Canada: Vancouver, British... | reverse complement strand
AGATAAAATTACACATAGGATAATCGGTTGTGCAATGGAGGTGCATAATACTCTTGGAAATGGTTTTCAAGAAGTAATTTATCAGCGTTGTTTGTCTATTGAATTAAATGAAAACGGTATTGAACACCAGCGAGAAGTTGAAATGCCAATATTTTACAAAGGGCAGGATGTAGGTTTACGAAGGGCTGATTTTTTGGTTATGGGCGAAATAATGGTCGAGCTAAAAGCAATCATTGATTTGGAAGATGTGCATTTGGCTCAGGCAATGAATTATTTGGAAGCCTATAATTTGCCAACGGGTTTGCTAATCAATTTTGGAGCAAAGAGTTTGCAATTCAAACGGATTTTCAATAAATCTTGGCAATCCAAAAATCTTTCTAATCACGGTTTGGACAATTTAAATAAGTAAGCAAATGGCGTTTTTATATGACATATTGTTACAGGAATTTGGTAAAAGAGCCATAGCACAAGTTACCGTTCCTAATCACATAACCGACAATTTAAAGCCCGGATTTGGTCAGCGACCTTATCAAATAGAAGCTTTTCAGCGTTTCATTCTCTGCGATTCAGAAAATTTTGAAGGCAAACCCAAAAGACCGTTTCACTTGCTTTACAATATGGCAACAGGAAGCGGAAAAACTTTGATAATGGCAGGATTGATGTTGCACCTTTACCAAAAAGGCTATCGCAACTTTTTGTTTTTTGTAAACAGCAACAATATCATTCAGAAAACTAAAGACAATTTTTTAAACCCGCAGGCTTCTAAATATTTGTTCAACGACAAAATTGTAATTGACGGAAAAGAAGTGTTAATCAAAGAGATTGACAACTTTGAAGAAGCCGACAATCAGAATATCAATTTGAAGTTTACCACCATTCAACAGCTTCATATTGACCTGAACAACACCAAAGAAAACAGCGTAACCTACGAAGATTTTAAGGACAAGAAATTGGTTTTGATTGCTGATGAAGCTCACCATTTAGTTGCAGGCACAAAATCGGGCAATCTTTTTGGTAGCTGGGAAGACACTGTAAAGAAAATTCACGATTCTAATTTCGAAAACATATTATTGGAATTTACTGCAACTATTGATACTGCCACAGCAGAACTAGTTAAACACTATCAAGACAAGGTAATTTTCAAATACGACCTTGCTCAATTCCGTATTGACAAATATTCAAAAGAAATAAACCTTATTCGTTCCTTGTATGACGAGCAAGATAGAATCATTCAGGCTTTGATTTTGAATTTGTATCGTCAGGAATTGGCAACTGCCAACAATATCAATTTAAAGCCGGTAATCCTTTTTAAAGCAAAAAGAACAATTAAAGAATCAGAGCAAAACAAAGAGAATTTTCACAAGTTGATTGATGATTTTTCGGTGGCAATGGTCGAGAAAATCCACAGAACTTCCACAGTTGCAATTGTTCAAAAAGCCTTTCGATTTTTTGAAGCAAAAGGCATTTCAGCCAACGAAATAGTAAAACGCATTCAAGCAAATTTCAGATTTGAGAATTGCCTAAGTGCCAACAATGACGCAGAAGCCGAGAAAAACCAAATTTTGCTTAACACATTGGAAGATGAAAACAATCCAATTCGTGCCGTTTTTGCCGTTCAGAAATTGAACGAAGGTTGGGACGTTTTGAATTTATTTGACATTGTTCGCCTTTATGAAGACCGAGACGGAAAAGATGGCAAACCAGGAAAGACAACACTTTCAGAAGCCCAGTTAATTGGTCGTGGTGCGAGATATTATCCGTTCGCCTTAGAAGAAGGACAAGACAAGTTTACCCGAAAATTTGACGATGATATTTCCAACGATTTGAAGATATTGGAAGAACTTTATTATCACACCAAAGAGGACAGCCGATATATTTCAGAATTGAAAAAAGCCCTTGTGGATTCGGGTATTTATGAAGATGACGCTAATTTGGTTCAACTCAATTTGTTTTTAAAGCCTGAATTCAAGAAAACAGATTTTTACAGAGACGGACACGTTTTCTTCAATAAAAAAGTGCCAAAAAGTTTTGAGAACATAAAATCATTTGCCGATTTAGGAGTTAAGAAAACCAACTATCGGCATACGTTATCTTCGGGAGTTGGAAGACAATCCTTAGCCATAGGTTTTGAACTAGAAAGTCCAATATCTGATTTTGAAGTGGTAAAATCAAAAGATGTGAAGTTGACTGAAATTCCGAAAAACACAATTCGCTTTGCACTAAGCCAAAACCCGTTTTTCTATTTTAATAGTCTATCACATTACTTTCCAAGCGTTGGTTCGCTTTCTAATTTCATTGACAGCAAAGACTTTTTAGCAGGTTTAGAAATCACCTTTAGCGGAACACCTGACCGACTAAAAGAAATTAGCCATTTTGACTATTTGCAAGCGTTAAACGGACTTTTGCAAAACATTGAAGCAGACATAAAAGGCAATTCAACAGAATATGAAGGTTCAGACTATATCAAAGAACCAATTCATAAAGTATTCAAAGACAAAGAAATCAAGGTTTATAAAGACAGCGAACGAGCAAACGGCCAAGAAACATTGGTAGCCAACGAGCCTTGGTACGTTTATAATGCCAATTATGGCACAAGTGAAGAAAAGAAATTTGTAGAACTGTTTTCCAGACGATTTGAAGGACTGAATCAAAAGTTTGAAAACATTTACCTAATCCGAAACGAAAGAGAAATTAAAATCTTCGACAAACTCGGAAGAGCTTTTGAGCCAGACTTTTTACTATTCTGTAAACAACGTGACGGAGAACAAATGACTTTTCAGGTTTTCATTGAACCTAAAGGAGAGCATTTAAAAGGACACGACAAATGGAAAGAAGACTTTTTGAATGAAATCAGAGCAGAACAAAAGACAGTCAAAATCCATACAGACACTTATTTGATAACAGCCGTTCCATTCTATAATTACAATAACGAAAATGAATTTAAGACAACATTAGAAAACACATTAAACGAATAGAAATGCCAACGCTAAAAGCCATACACATTTGCAATTCGCACCAGCCAACACACAAGCCAAAAATTGCAAAAGAGTATGTCTTTGCCAACGCTGACAGACGACCGAAAAAGAAGTACGACCGCACAACACTGTATAAGCGTAATGCGGGCTGAACAGCTAAAAATGAGCATTTTTGCTCCTAAGAAACTTTGCGGTGGGCGGACAGTGAATTGCTCCGAAATCCCGCACTACGCTTATACTTGACCGTTCTGTCCGGGTAACAAGATTGTATTGCCTGATTTCGGGATAATGCTCCCGTGCGAGACGACGGCACTCATCCAGAGTCTGAGCTCCAATGCTTACCGTAGACAGCAGCATTAAAAAACTTATATAAAATACTCTCATGAAATTATTTTTTTATTATCCGATTCATAATTGATTTGCCACCTTAGAAAAGCTAAGGTTTTCGGCTACCGGCATAAAAACCTATCTCTGTAATCCATTAGTTAATTTTTGTTTTCTCTTACCCAAAACAGTGAATATGATCATCAAAACGGTGGCAGTGAATGCCATTGCAGACCCAAAATAAAAAGGTGCATTTGAGTTAACCCTGTCGTAGAGTAGTCCGGCGATTAAACTCGCAGGCAACAAGGTTATTCCCAACACAGCATGATAAATACCAAACCCCGTACCTTTCAATTCTTTACTTACAATATCGGAAATCATTGCCTTCTGGCTGCCATCGGTCAATGCACTGTAAAATCCATACAGCATAAACAAGAAAATAAAAACATTCATACTATTGAATCTGCCGAAAAGGTAATAGACAATGGCATATACTAAAAAACCCAAAATAATCAATTTTTCACGACCAATCTTATCCGATAATTTCCCAATAGGTATGGCAAGTAATACGGATACTGTGTTAAATATCATATACACAAATGGGACGTACGATTTATCGATACCTGTTTCGCTGGTTTTTACCAATAATAGCGCATCTGCTGAATTGCCGAGAGTGAATACAAAAATTATAATAAGAAAGAAATAAAATTTCTTTGGTAGATATTTTGGCGAAATCTTTTTAGCGGTCTCTTTTTTTTCTGTTTTTGCCTCTTTTACGAAAAAGACAATTGTCAGTACGCCAAGAATGGCAGGAATGGTTGCCAGCAAAAATAGGTAAGAATAATTTAATGAAGAAACAGATAATAACAAGAATGCCATCAAGGGCCCAACAATGGCTCCGCTATTGTCCATCGCTTTCTGAAACCCAAAAGTTTTGCCGGCTTCATTTTTTTTAATTGAGCTACTTATAAGACTATCTCGTGGCGCAGCTCTTAATCCTTTTCCAATACGCTCGAAGAAACGAAAAAATAAAATCTGGATTGGCATTCTTGCTAATGCATATAAGGGAGTTATCATGGCTGTAATACCATATCCAATAATCATAAATGGCTTGTTTTTACCAATCTTATCACTCCAATAGCCTGAAATAGCCTTTAATAAAGAAGCTGTGCTTTCTGCAATTCCCTCAATCAAGGAAATGGTTGTTTTAGATGCTCCTATTGATAGTAAAAAAAGGGGCATAACGCTATATACCATTTTAGCTGATGTGTCGGTAAAAAAACTTGTCAACCCCGTAAAGAAGGCGTTTGGCTGAAGTCCGAATATTTTACTTCGTTTCATTCGTTATTTCTCAATCTTTTTCAATAATTGTTCTGCTCCCCTTCTTGTTGGGTTCCTTATCTCATCTAATTAGCTCAATTATAATTGATTGTACTGGTTTGCTCACAGTCGTAAAGGTAGTACTTTTTTCTATAGAATATCAAAATAAAAACCGGGAGCGTCGATATAACTGATACTCCCGGTTTGTATTAATCCACTTCGTCCTACATCGGTCTGCGATTTATATTACTTCAAATATTTCGCCAAAAATCCAAGCATGGCTTTGTAGAAATCAATGCTGTTTTCTTCGTGTGCAAAACCGTGTCCTTCGTTATACTTCACCATATAGGGCACATCTACTCCTTTGGCACGAAGTTTCTCCACTATTTGGTCACTTTCGTTGATGTTTACGCGTGGGTCATTAGCTCCTTGCACTACGAAGAGCGGCGATTTTATTTTATCAATCTGATACGCCGGCGAAGCTTCTCTTGCAATGGCAGCTTCTTCTTCATTATCAATATCGTACCAGATTTCTTTTAGCATATCCAAATAGGGTTTCCAATATTCGGGAATGGAATTCATAAAGGTGAAAATATTCGAAACCCCCACGTAATCTACCCCACAAGCATAGAGATCGGGTGTCTTCACCAATCCCATCAATGTGGCATATCCTCCGTGGCTACCGCCATAGATGGCCATTTTGTCCTTATCTACCCAGCCCTGCTCAATCACGTATTTTACACCATCTTCCACATCGTCCATCACTTTTCTTCCCACTTGCTTGAAACCTGCTTTCAGGAACTCTTTTCCATAACCGCCGGATATACGGAAGTTTACTTGAAGCGTAGCATAGCCTCGACTTGCAAAAAGTTGTGTTTCGGGATTGAAGCCCCATTCGTCACGAATTCCTTGCGGACCCCCGTGCGGGTTTACTACCAAGGGCACTTTTTCACCTGTCAAAGCTTCTTTAGGCAATGTGATGTAGCCGTGAATAGTGAGTCCATCTCGGCTTGTGAATGTAATCGGACGCATTTCTGCCATATCAGCTTCTTTTAGCTGTGGCATTAAGTCATAAAGCAGCGAGAATTGTTTGGTTTTATTATCGTATTGATAGTACGTACCGTACAGCTTATCGCTTTGGACAACTATCAGGAACGTGTTTTCATCGTCATCCGAATCAACAACATAGAACTCTTTCCCGGGAAATTCTTTCTCCATTTGTTTGGTGAAACTCTTAAAGAAATCGCTGACCGGCGTGATAACATACTTTTCGCCGTTGTAAGCAAAATAGTCGATTTCATAATTCCGCTTACGACTGCGGCTCATGTTGGCTACATCGTAATCAGGATTGGAGAAAACTTCTTTTACAATAGAGTTTTTCTTGAAGTCATACAGCACAATACGCGCTTTGTCCGAATCGAGATTGGTAACCACATAAGCCTCGTCAGGGTTCTTACCGTCATAATTAAAGCCTGCGATACCGAAAGAATCGTACCATTTCATCTGTTTTACAAGCTTAAATTCCCCGGTCGCCAGATCTTTATACCACTGTTCAGATTCTACACCGTTTACCAGGCGGCTATATCCGCGCAAGTTGCCGTCTTTATCAAAATCGTAGCCTTGAATTGGATTGGCGATATCTTTATTCTCGTAAAGTTGCTCCATTTCTCCGGTAACGACATTCAGTTTATAAGGCTCAAAAACCTGCTTGTTGTTTTTGTTCATTTGAACAATAACGTAATCTTTTTGATCCTTCAAAATACTGACAACACCGGCTTGAACACCTTCATAGGGCGTCAAGTCCACGTTGTTTGAACCATCGACATTAACGGCATGAATGTGGTATTGTTCGTTTCCCCCTTGGTCCATCATATAAAGAAGTCGCTCGTTGTTTTTCCAAAAATAACCGCGAATCAACTCGTCTTTTTCTTCCAAAATACGGGTAACTTTTCCGGTGGCAATCTCCTTAACGTACACATGACGTTTGGTACTTCCATCTTCCTTTTCACGATAAGACATATATTTACCATCGGGTGAGAGTTGAAATGAACTCGCTTTCGGACGTGAAAAATAGTCTTCCACCCTATACTTGTAATTGCCTGCGTCATAAGCTACAAGTTGCTGCAATTCTTCATCGGACGACACCAGTGCGGGATTTCCGGGCAGTTTACTTTCGAACTTTTTCAAAACCAACGAAAACTCCTGTCCCATCTGCTTGAAGGTTCCTTCAATACTCTCAACGTTCAGAGTACCTTCATACCTAGCCTGTAAAGCTGACATATTGAGGGTTAATTTACTACCCTCTACTTCGGTCTTTTCTACCGGAATTCCTGCTGCACCTTGCATCGGAATATCCAGTGTTGTAGCATAAGTGCCATTATCTTCCGCGATGTGGAAAATAAGTTCCAACTCCATTCCCTGAACAGAAATAGCTCCTTTCCAATCACCGGCAAACGGCTGTGCATTTACCATCATAGTTGTTAAAATTATTGTGGCCAATAAGCCCATTCTCTTGATTTTCACTTTTTAAATTAATTATTTGTTTTACAATCTGTTTGGCTAATTATATTTACCTTTTTATACACTCATCCAGCGCTTTGATTGCCTTCTATACCGATCGTCTTCACAGATTCTTTTTATACCCCTTCGACTATATATAATTCGCGAATGTGGTTTTTTATTTTTTTAAAATTAGCTCGCATAATCGGCATTAAGATTAAAGAAAGAACAGCAGCCGATATACCAATTCCCATGAAAAAACCGCTAAAAAAACTCACTATGGCAGATTCCGGTAAATAACCTGTAACAAAAGACCCTATAAACGCAATCGACAATAACAAGATAAATGTATTTCTGCTTGTGTGATAAATTTCCTCTACACGCAAAGAATGATTGATGTGACTTAAAGTTTTATTATCCGATGAAAACCCACCGTCAGCCGTCTTCTTTCGCAGAAAAATCCAATTTCTGCATTTCCCTACATTCTCAATATTAGCTTCTTTTAGGAAGTCAATGTAGTTTTTGCTTTTGAGAGAGTCGGGCTCTTCGTCTAACAATTCTAATTTATACTCATATTCATTAGGCTCTCCCCTTTCAAAAAGGTAGCTGTAAGAACTGCCTTTTATCAGTTGCCAGCCCTCTGCGGACATCTTATTGAGCCATTTCTCTTCTTTGTCGTATTCCCAAACAAAAAATAATTTGTAAACTTTCTTTTTCATGCCTTTTATTTTTAAGAACACATAGAATCTGTCGTCAATTTATAATCGAAAATCATCTCTAAATGGCTATCTCAACGATAATTATCGTTCGATGATACTATTACCATTTCTTACCAATTCTTCCAAACGGCTTAGCTCTATCTTTGCCACTTCTTTGCCGAGCGAAGTAATCTCATATTCTTTTCTACGACTGCCCTCTTCCATCGGCAACTCGATAATCCATTTTTTTTCGAGTAAAGACGACAGAGCACCGTAAAGAGTTCCTGCGGAAAGTTTTAACCTGCCTCCGCTCATAATTTCAGTTTCCTGCATAATTCCATAGCCATGGAGAGGTTTATGCAGGACGAGCAGAATATAAAATACTGCTTCAGTTAATACAATATTTGTTTCATTGTTCATTGTCTCTATAGACTATATTGCCGCTCGTTATATCGGAAGCCGATACAAAGGTAGACGATATATTTTTAAAAACAATAGTTTCAATGTTAAAAAAATCTATTCCTATTATATTTAACTGTTGCTTAGAGAATGTTCGGGCCGGCAAACAAACAAAAACCGTGCCTTGGCAGTATTCCACCACCAAGGCACAAAATCATCGTTAGATAGCTTTACTTATTTCTTAAGTTTTCCACCCGACTTGGGAATAGTAACCATAATACTTACAATAGCCATCACAACCATCATCAGGTTTACACCTAAGGCAATGGTGGCCGCTTGACGAACTACAACGTTGTCTTGTCGGCCCACGAAAGTAAGCACACCCTCCATCCAGGTGATGTTGTCTCCTACGTTTAGTGTCGCGAAAACACCGGCGGAAATAGCCACACCAAATGCCGCCCCAAGCGACGATGCCATTTTATAAATCCCCGAGCCTGAGCCTGCCTGCGATTCAGGCAAGTTGGAGAGTGCTGCATCGGTAGATGGTGTGGCGTAAAAAGCCAATCCCAAACCGAAAAGTGTGTACGATATAATGGCTAAAATCTTGTACGTGCCGGTCATCACATTGGTAAACATCAACAGAATGATGGCTAAACCCACAATAAGCGAACCCCAAATCATCGGTTTGCGGGCTCCGAAACGTTGTAATAACTTCTCTCCCACACGAATAAACAACACAATAGAGATGGCATATCCGAGCGTAAGAAGTCCTGCTTCTTTTGCCGTAAGGTTTCCTCCCACTTGCAACAATGCAAGCGAAACAATCAACATGCCTGCGGTTCCGTTTATCATAAAGTTGGATATGGTGGCACCGGTGAAAGTTAAGTTATTGAATAGTTTAAAATCGATAAAGGCTCCATCTTTCCCTTTTTCAATTTTGAAGAACAGGAGTGCAAATGCCACTGTCAACAGAATAAGAGTAAGTCCCAACGGACTTGTCCAACCAAACTCCGAACCTTTAGTTACCAAAAGTTGCAAGCCGATCATCGATAACATAAAGGTAATGATTCCAGCAAAGTCGGTTTTTTTATTGTCTGTAACTTCGGCTTTGCTTTCGGGTGTATCTTTTATCATCAACAAACCTATAAGCGATATAGCTGCTGCTCCAAAGAAAATATAACGCCAGCCGATGCCTACCATCAATCCGCCGAAAAGTGCAGCAAATCCGGAACCTCCCCACGAACCCATGGACCAGAGACTAATGGCGCGCTGACGTTCGGCTCCCTCCCAATAAGCTTTTACCAATGCCAAACTCGAGGGCATAATAGCCGCTCCGGAAAGTCCCTGAAAAATACGTCCTAAAATCAACACTACGCCGGATGCACCGCCCACAGGAGTAAACCCAACCAGCAAAGAACCGATAATACTGAAATAAAACCCGTACTTTACCATCTTTACTCGACCGATTTTATCGGCCAGGCCACCGAACACCACGATGAAAATGCCGGAAAACAACGATGTTATCGACACGGCAATATTCATCATCGAGGATTCCATGCCCAAATCTTTCGCCATATCTACATTGATATTTAGCGTAGTTTGGGCAAAAAGCCAGAATGCCAGTACACCCAGAATAATACCAAACAAAAGTTTGTCATTTCCTTTGTACTGTACTGATTTTGTAGTCATGATATGCAAAAATTATTTTACATTGTCTGTCTTTTTCTTATCCGGTATGCTTGTTGACACCGATACAATCACCAAAATCGCCAAAAGCAGACAGAAAGCCAAACCGAGCATTGCTCCTTGTCGAATGACCACATTATCTTGTCTGCCTACGAAGCCTATGATGTTGCTCAACCAGCCTATCGGCTCTGTTCTGGAGACTACTGCCGTGTAAATTCCTGCTGCAATGGCAACTCCGAAGCTTGTTCCAAGCGATGATGCCATTTTGAAAATCCCTGCTCCACTACCTGCCTGACTGTCGGGCAAGTTGGATAAAGCGGCATCGGTAGCCGGAGTGGCAAAGAAAGCCAAACCCAATCCGAAAAGCGAGTAAGCAATAACTGCCAACACAACATATTGCCCTGTCATTATCTGTGTCTGCATAAGCAGTATAATGGCTACACAAATTATTAGTGCTCCCCAGATAATAGGTTTTTTTGCACCAAATCTTTGAAGTAGCTTTTCACCCACGCGAATAAACAAGATAACGACAATAGCAAAACCTAATGTCAGCAACCCGGCTTCCATAGCCGAGAATTGTGCCCCACGCTGCATCAATGTAAGAGAAACGATAAGCATACCTGAAGTTCCGTTGATGAAGAAGTTTGCCAAGGTAGCTCCCGTAAATATTTTGTTTTTAAACAAACCAAAATCTACAAAAGCATAGGGTGATCTTTTTTCAACGCGAACAAACAAGTAGCCAAATACTATTGTAATGGCAACTAAAACAATGGTTATCCAGTTTGTCCAGCCCAATTTGTTTCCGTTGGTAATGAAAATCTGCAAGGCGATCATGGCAATCATAAACACGATTATTCCACCCCAGTCAATTTTGTATTTGCCTGCTCCTTCGCGTTTATTTTCAGGAAGTTCTTTTGTCAAATATAAAGCTATGATTGCTACTATTACTGCAAAAAAGAAAATCCATCTCCAACCCAGGCTCGATGCAATAATTCCTCCTGTAAGTGAGCTTAATCCCGATCCACCAAATGTTCCGATAGACCAAAGACTGATAGCGCGTTGACGCTCCTTGCCCTCCCAGAAAATTTTAATCATACCCAAGCTGGTCGGCATTACGAAGGCCGCCGAAAGACCTTGCAAAGCGCGCCCTGTAAGAAGCATGGGCACAGCAAGGCTACCTTTGGGTGATAGTCCCACTAAAAGCGAGCCTGCTATAGCTAAATATAACCCGATTTTGAACGTTTTTACACGACCGATGCTATCGGCCAATCCACCTATCACAACTATGAAAATCCCTGAAAACAGGGCAGCGAGCGACACGGCGATGTTCATCGTATTCGCGTCCATGCCGAGCTTTTCGGTCATCACAGGCGACACGTTCATCATGGAGTTGGCAAAAAGCCAAAAAGTCAAAACAGCTAATATAAAGCCTATAAGTACTTTATCTGTTCCTTTGTAAGTTGTTGTTTGCATTGCTTTGAGGTTTTATTTGAATGAATAGGGAATTGTTATACTTGCACCCGCCACAAAATGAAATTGTTCCGAAAGCGGGCTGTATGCGAATTTGGCAAATAAGGGCATGGTTACCGGTTCATACAGCCTGAAATCGTATTGAAACTTCAGCTCCAAGTTGTTGACACCACCTTTATCTGCATTGTACAGTCCCTTCCAGGGCGTAACACCCAGGCCACCCCAAACGCTGAAGTCATTCCAACGATGCGCGTACGAAAGCTCGGTATATGTGGTGAAATTTCTTTTTCCTTCGGTATTCGGGTCTTTTCCCGTAACTATTGTCGCCCATTTCAACGTGAGTGGAAGCCACGGCAGTTGGTAGAAGATCATAGCGTCCACAAAGTGGTTGGAAGTTGTGAGTCCGAAATCGAATGGCTTGGCCTGGTTTGTCCACAATTTCTTTCCGGGAGAATAAATATCCCAAACGCCAATCCATAAGTTTTTTACGGGCGAAAACGAAATCCACGGCATTACGACCTTATAAACCCCGTCGAAAGAGCCGCCGGCAACAACACCCACATTCCAGTTCTTATTGAAGAAGCTGATACTCGGCTCAAAAGCCGGAGCCTCGCCAAACAGCGGACCTCTACCGAGTCCACGCCAATGATGTTGAGTAACATATTGGGCATTGCCGACCATTTTCCATGTTGAAGATTTGTCTGTCTCTTCATTAGTTTGAGCAAAAACCGCTGTACAGATAAGGGTAAAAATGAGTAGTACTTGACCTGTTCGTTTCATACATTTAGTTGTTGATGTGAATGAATATCTGTGATTTTGTTCAATTTAACTCTCATGGAACCTATCTTGAACATTGAATTTTTTTCGCGACAAATGTATGGTTTTTCCTTTACGATGTAGTTAAAAAAATAATTTTTTAATTTTTTTTATTCGCATTTTTCAACAAGCAATTTATGAGAATAATTATACCTTTACGATCGAAAACAAACCCATAAAATTTCAATGTTATGAACGATAAACTATTATCTGCAGTCGCAAAGCTCCAACCCGAAATGAAAGAGTGGATGGACTACATGCACCAAAACCCAGAACTCAATATGGACACGCCTAAAACCGCCAAGTACATAGCCGAGAGACTGAAATCGTGGGGCTACGATGTGGTGGAAGGCATTGGAAAAACAGGAATTGTGGCATCTATGACCGTGGGCAATGGAAAGAAATCTATTGGTATGCGTGCCGATTTTGATGCACTACCTATTTTAGAAGACAACGATTTACCGTACAAGAGCAAAATAGAGGGTTGGTCGCACCTCTGCGGACACGACTCACACGCCACGATGTTGCTTGGCGCAGGAAAATACTTAGCAACAACCAAAAACTTCAACGGAACCGTACGCCTGATTTTCCAACCCGGCGAAGAAACCATGGAAGGAGCACCGGCAATGGTCGCAGACGGACTGTTTAAACGTTTTCCTGTTGACGCCGTGTACGGAATGCATAATATGCCGGGCTTGCCGTTAGGAAAATTTCATTTCCGCGAAGGCGAAACCATGGCCGCCGTGGACAACTGGGAAATTGAACTAACAGGTAAAGGCTCACACGGTTCAATGCCCGAGTTAAGCATCGACCCGTTGGTGTGCGGAGCTTCGCTGGTAATGGCACTGCAAACTATCGTAAGCCGCAACGTATCGCCATGGAAAAACTCGGTGGTAAACGTAGGAGCTTTCCAGTCGGGTATAGCAGGTAACGCCGTTCCCCAGAAAGCTATCCTGCGGTTGAGCATACGTAATATGGAGGCCGACCTCCGTATCATGGTTCTCGACAAAATCCGCAAAATTACCAAAGCACAAGCTGAAGCGTTTAATTGCGGTTACGAAATTCGCGAGGGCGTAGCAGGAGCAGTATTAATCAACACTCCCGAAAACACCAGGTGGGCGGCAAAGGTAGCAAAAGCCACCTTCGGCGAGGATCAGGTGGTGGAAAACATGCACCCCTACATGGGCAGCGAAGACTTCGCCTTTATGCTGAAAGAGAAAGCAGGCACATACTGCATGATAGGCAACGGCGACACCTTTATGGTGCACCACCCCAAATATGTTTTCAATCAGGATATGCTTAGCCGCGGCGCAACCTATTGGGTGGCTCTGGCGGAAGAATATTTGAGATAGCTTCAAGCGAGTCCCTGAGTAGTTTCGACCTCGTGATCACCTACCCCGCGAGGCCCCGGAACTCGCAAACATGCAACCCGCAACAAATAGTTACAGTATGAGCGTTGTGCGGGGCAGAGGGGTTTATCAATTTTTCACCACTTTCAAATAATCCCTCACCCCATTATTCGTAATGGAAACGATATATACCCCGGATGGTATTTTTTCTGTGTTTATTTGATGAGTTTTACCACAAGCAAGACGGTTGACCGAATGAATTACCTTTCCATCGAGACTCATCATTTTAATACTCTCAATATCAATATTGGGGCTGATATTTAAGTGTTTATCAAAGGGATTGGGGTAAGCATTTACAGAGAAATGCAGCGGGTCGTCTAGTCCGGACGCGGCATCGTGGGGAGCGAAACTTAAGGCGGTGATATAGTAAAAGCCGCGCGAATTATCGTTGTTGGGTCCCGGCCCGACTTCCAGTTCAATTTCTCCGCTTTCGTTGGGAGCTATTCCGACAGCTTTTACCAGCCTTTTAATATTATTGCTCGCGTTCAAATAAAGGATGGTATCTGCCGGGATCTTTCCCGAAAATTTGTAATAAGTTTCTCTGTTGTCCGTGCAGTTCATCATGCTACCAAAAAGCACAAAATCATAGGTCTCGTTTTTATCCAATGAGCTAAATTTAACGACTGCCGTTGGGGTAGCCATTCCGCCAAATTGTTTTTTATTGCCGAAAAAGGATTTTTTGGTGACATCGCCGGGCATATTCAGTTCTGTCGCAGTAGTAGTAGGACCCTCTGAATTTATTCCGGAAAAGCGATTGATAACTACCACATCAACATCGGTGATATCGCTGTAAATATCCTTCAGATCATTTATCCCGGCACCGACAGTATAGCTTTCCAAAGCATTCCAGGCTCCCTGTGTTGCTGAACTTCCAAAACTTAAATTAATCCTGTTGTTGAACGGCACTTTTTCCGTATCGTCCACCAGATAAGCCAAAGAAGTGACTTTCTTCGGATTTTCCACAGCGTAATGAGCCGCATATTGGGCTATTTTTGCTTGAAAAGCAGTAACGGTGAATGGCCTGTATTTGTTTCCAACCACCACCTTGTTAAACAATTTTTCGTACCAGGTACAAGCAGCCGTGTATCTTCCGTAAGTCAATTCCAGGTGAAAGCCATCCCTGCAAAAATGATCTCCTATAATGCTCGACCTGCCGTTTTGTACGGCCGTCCCGGCAGGAATAACAATGCTGATTCCGACTTCTTCGGCTGCTCTGTGAGATGCATCGACAATGGCATTGTACATAGTCATCTGATCCCGATTGTAATAATCGAAGTTGGTAGCGTTGAAGTTTTGAGCATAAGCCCATGTGGAGTGAAAAACAAACTGTACGTTTGGATTGGTTGCGCGTTCCTCCACGTAAGATTTTAAATTGGTTAAATGAGGGAAGTAAGTGTCGTACAGACCTGAGAATTGGCTGGCCTGCTGAAAAGAGATATAATCCCAGTCTTCTTCCGCTAAAGCTGTTTCAATAGAATAATTCGGCATTTCCGTACGTATACCGTTTACAATTTTTCTATAGGAATAAGAAGAATTATTATTGGCAGCGTTGGTGGCATGCATTTCCAAAGTGCTGGCGCTAAGGTACAGGTTGGCAATGACGATGGTGTCGCCATCTTCTCTGGCAAGCTCATATAGATTGGCTTCTATGGCATCGTCCGAAAAACTGTTCCCAATAGCCAACAGCTTTATCTGTTTTGCGTTAAGGGAAGTACAAACGAGGGCCGGCAGCAAGAAGCTTAATAAGAATTTTTTATACATAGATGCAGTTTATTTTGACAAGCCTGTTATTTTTTAACAAATACAGAAGTGTAGAATTGGTCTCTATCCGATTCTATTTTAACAATATAAGTCCCTTTAGCCAAATCATCGATGGGTATTTTACGGGTATCAGCTACATTCAGATTTTTGATTTTGTTGCCAATTAAGGAGTAAACCGATGCTGACTTTATCACCTCATTATTTTCCAGATTAAAACGAAGTTCATTCGAAGCCGGATTGGGAAAAATAGAAAAATGCTTGTTTGCCCCTACCTGCTCCAGTTCAGAAGATGATCTGGGATAAATCTTAAATAGCCGGACATCTCTCCTTGGCAGGTTTTCTATCCATGAGTCAATTTTTTCATAGAAAGTATTGGTCCACAATTCATGAACCACATACCGTGTGCCTTTGGTCAGGTCGATTTTATCAAAATCAATCAGAACAGGTTTGGCATTGATGGTATAATTGAATGAAGCCACATAAGTGGTATCCGCAAGGGTGGTGATAAACATATCGGCAGCGGCATCGCCTTCTGCCGATTCTACCGGACGGAACGCTTTGCAATAGTGCACAATTTTACTTATCTCCGGCTTGGTTAACAGTTCCGGAGCTCTTAGTTTGGGTATTTGCGGACCTGTTTCACTATAGTCATCGCCGATGATAAAGATGCCTGTGATCACCGAAGAGGTGATTCTCGCCCTGTTTTCGCCGATATTTACGCCATTCAACACCACATTGTCGGCATCGTTGTAATTATACACATGATCGAGCCACCAACCATAGGTCAGTGAATTCAAGGTGTATTCCGTACTCATATCACCGGTCATAGCTGCGTAAGCATCACACGCTATCCTGCGCCCGTGTGCGTGATGAGCCGGGAAAAGCGGTGCGATGGAAAAGTTTATATACATTGAATTGTCCAAATAATCTACAATATGCTTTAAACCTTGATTGTAAGCCTGTATTCCGGTATATATTGTATCGTCATAGTACGTATCCGCTTCTAAGGAGCCATGGGTCAAAAAATCCAATTTAAGATACTCAAATTTGGCCAATTTGAACTGGGAAATATAGGTTTCAGCTCTTTTTTTACTGGCAGGATGGGTCGGGTCCACTGCATATGCATCTATGTTAGTTGTTCTTATCGGTTGTCCATTTGCATACAAATAGATGTCTCTATAATAAACATCACTCGAACCTTCGACCAGTCGATCGGGATTTTTAGCCCAATCCACAAAAGGAGTCCAATAGATACCCCCTTTTTGTCCGCGAGCTTTACAGAATTTGACAAACCTGATTCTGTCCGTTAGTGTTAACCTATCCCAATAAGAATCCAACCCCATGTAAACCACACCGTCCGTATCGCAAAAATTATTGTTTTGCAAGTTATTATGAATATAATCAGCTACTTGCGTTGAGTTGGTATATGAAACATTCGTTTGAAGTGCACCCCAACTGTTCCAACCGAAGGGCTTCGGCTTATTCCACGGAAGCTTGGGAGCTACGATGGCATTGGCATCACCGTAAGTTTCCATTCCTACACGCCAATCATCAAAGTAGCCGATAAATATTTTGGGAGATTTAATTTTTTTCCCTTTTACCTTCCCATGGGAAAGCACATCTCTGGTTTCTTCAGACGTAATACCACCGTACACCTCCATGGATTTCACATCATTGAACGCATTGGTTGATATTACGATGCCGGTTTTCCACGTATCGTGCTCAATAGACCCAAGCACCAGGCCCTGTTTGGAAGTGGCGTTAAATACCAGGCCCACTTCGTAACTTGTAGATGAGGTCCCAAAGTTGACGGCTTTATAGCGAACCCATCTGTCGTTGTCGAAAGGAACAAAAAGTGTTTTATTGTTGAGATGAGGTAAAAAGTTTGTCGTTGTCGATGTTTTAACCGGTGCAAGATAATTCGACGATATGTCTTGCGTTGATTCTACCGAAAATTCGGTTAAAATATAATCTTTATCGTCGTAAAGATAATAACGATGATAAACCTTGATCCCGCTGTTTTCCCGGGCTGAGATAGTAACAACTTTTCCGCTGCCAAAAGCATCGGTAATGTCGTTTATCTGAATTTGCCTGGCTAATAACTGTTCCTGACTTCTCGTCGTATTGTTTACGGTATAAGAGCATTGATTGTCTGCAATCAACAGGGTATTTTGATTGTATATATCGGCTTTACCGTTTGTTTCATTAATCACCAATCGCCACTTTCCTACATTGACTTCCACAGCCGAAACGTAGGTATTGGAATGAAAAAAGCTTATCAGGCTAATAATTAGTACGAAACAGATGTTTTTATGTTTTTTCATTTTTTTGTGAAAGGTGATTTTACAATGTTTTTTTTCTTAGCATTATCGTTTACAAAATTTATTTGATAGAGCCTTGCATAGTATTTTAAATGAAACCGCGCTGAAAATTTTATTCTACACTTATGCACTTACAGGGCGCAATTCGTACTTACCAATCTTAAAACCCAAGGCCTTGCCGTTGGGCTGAAATAGTTGCCGTTCCGTTGAGTTAGATTCGTCAGGCAATTTACGGATATTTTTTAAATAAAAATTAATTACGGGAAAGTGTTGCCACTTTCCCGTAATTAACCGGAGATTCACTAATTCATAATCACTTTATCAATTCGTGCATTTTCGCCGTCATTGAGTTTTACCAAATAAACTCCCTTATTATTCATTGAAATTGACGTGCTTGACTTCGCATGAATAAGGCCTGAATTGATTACTCTTCCGTCGAGAGAAAGAATATCGCACGACAGCGTGTTTTCCGTGTTATTCATTATCAAAACCGCATTGTCTACAGCTAGAACTTTAACCTTATCCAATGTTTTGATTTGTAACGCAGAACCGGAATCTATATCCACTGTAGCGAAAGCACTCGAAGCATAGGCCTGATCAACGGCAGCAATTCCAACCGTGTATTTCCCTTCCGGGAGATTTAGTTTTACACTGTTGGTTTGAATAAACGACTTCATGCCATTCACCTTTAACCTTCCGGTAGTAATATCGGCGGGTACAAGACAAAATACCGAATTATCTTCATACTTAACGTATAGATTGTAGCGGATGGCATCGGTAGGAGTAATGTCATCAGTCGACTTATCCCAGGTTATAGTATACTGGTTGTTTTCGTAAGCAAATGCCAAATTTGTCGGTACCGTAGGTGGCGTGTTTTCCGGAATTC
>Ga0255344_1003121_pt1 | contig 18575 bp, 30 predicted proteins | sample wastewater_treat_5_FD_192414 | JGI IMG/M metagenome (GOLD analysis project Ga0255344, IMG submission 192414) | Wastewater microbial communities from Lulu Island WWTP, Vancouver, Canada - plant18 | ecosystem: Engineered > WWTP > Wastewater > Unclassified | place: Canada: Vancouver, British... | reverse complement strand
AAAGATGCTAATCAGCAGAGTAAACAAATTTCATTTTATATTACCTCATACCCTTTGCTAGAGTTACTCTTGCACACCAGTCTAATTTTCCATTACCCTTACATGATCTACACATACCCAAATTTTGAACTCGACATTTTTTTCTGCTTTTATGTTTTAAAAAATCTCTTTTCATTCCAGATCCATTACAATCAGGGCATAAATTTTCATGTTCTTTTATAGTTATATAGAAAGTTAGATCACATTCATTGCATCTAAATACAAACTTTTTTTGATTAATTTGTTTTCTTAAATAGATATACTCATTTCTTATACACAACGGACAAAATATATTGTTCCATTTTTCTTGTAATGATGCCATTCTTAAATATTCTTTTAATTTAGCAATCTGTTTTGTAAGATGTTTAATATCATTTGTATATAATAGGTTATATCTATTTGTAAATGACATTCTTTTGCGAGCAAAGAAATAACTTGAAGTTTTATACCTAGTTATTCTATTCATATTTATTCGCCAACAATAGTTTTAATGTTTCTTATTTTTTCTTTTGTTTGAGAACTTCCTATATTAATATAAACTTGAATATCATCTGGTCCTGTATCAATCCCATCAATAATAAGTCCGAGTTCACGCACAATTGTAGAAAATACACCAAATACATTTTGAAAGTCTACATTTTTATATTTACCTCTCCAATTATACACATCCATATAAATTTCACTACTTGTTTGAGCTTCTTCAATAAGATCCTTTAATAACATTTTACTTTCTTCATTATCACCTAACCAATCCAATACTTGCGGTACCTTTTCTTCAACTGCAGTCAAAACATCAAAATTTTCAGGTAGATATATAATATACGATGTCGAACTACTATTAGTCACGAAATCAGATTTAATTTTCATATTCACCACCCCATTCCTTGTTTCACACATTGTCCAATAACTGCTGATAAAGCAACAATAGCTACTATAATTGCTACATATCTTAATTTACTCATTAGTTCCCCCTGCTATTTCTATAGATTCGTCTTTTGAAATTTCTCTCATATTTCCATCGCTTGTTAATAAAACATATTTTATATTCCATTTTTGCTTTTCATAATAAGATACTCTTGCTGGTAATTGTTTTGAAATTTCTTTTTCTCCTATATCTACAAAATCAATGATGATTGGTTGATCTTTATTTTTAGAAACCCTAACTATTCTTCCGCACATTTGTTCAATATTAGTTATTGGAGTTGACATTATCAGACAATCTTTTTTCGGAATGTCCACACCGTCCCGCATTTTTCCTGGTGTAGATAAAACCAATTGAGAATCCAGAACATCAATTTTATCACCACTTATAAATCTTGTTTTACTCTCTAATGGTGCCCATTTATACAAAGAATCTATATGATTTATTCTTTCTGTTATATATACAATATCTCTATTATCTTTAATAAATTTTAAAAGAAGAGATTTTGAAATTCTTTCTAACATTTCAGATTTTCTTAATAAATTGAAATATCTTGCCCTTTGAAAATATCCTCCCCAATGGACATATAAAAAACTCTTTTTTGATATTCCATAGTCAAACAACATAACTGTAACTCTTGCATCCATTACAGTTGCTTTTCCTTCTGGTTCAAAAACCTCTCCCAGATGATATTCAATTATGTCACCATTACCATCATATCTATATGGTGTTGCACTAAAACCAAACGCTATTGGGGATGGAATATGGATTGAACATTCTGCAAATGTTGGTGCTCCGACTGTGGTATGAACTTCATCTGCGATGAAGATTCCAATGTTAGCCTTATTGAGAGCAATAAGAAAATTAGCTCTATTTCTTCTAAGAAGAGATATGAATGTTTGATCTGTACATATTATAACGGGTTTCTTTAAAGCATGTTCAAAATTGGATGATGTTAATCTTACAACTTCATCCTCTTTTAAATCTGTAAATGCAAGAAATCCTTGTGGTTTATCAGGTGTTCCTGGTCCTTTCCATTGGTCTGCCAAACTATCTCGATGAACTAATATAAAGGTTTTCTTTTTTCTTTCTGCTACACAGCATACCCCTGTTACTGTCTTTCCAGAACCTGGAGAAGCTTGAATAATCCCACGATTATTCTCCATCAAATAAGACACTATATTTTTTTGTAATTCATCTCTTAATTTAATATTGTGATTTATTTTTATATCTTCTCCAGGTCCAAACATATTTTCAATTTTACAACTAGTATAATCCCAAATTGGAAAGAACCTAGGAATTTTAAGAATCTTATCATCTTCAACAAAGAAACTATGATAAGTGAAGGAGGAATCTCCGTAATTACGAAATCTTCTAGTCAAATTTTCTTTTATATATTTGTAGAATGTTTCGTTTTCCAAATTCCGTGGAATACAAATTCCAGAGGTTCTTTTTAAAATCATTTTACATCCTTTTCACACCCATCAAAGATTGCTACTGCATCATCTGATTCCCAAACTGCTACATAATCCAAATTGATATACTTATTTGGAATTTTAGCTTTTAGTTGGTCATAGATCCAATATGCTAGATACTCAGCTGTTGGATCAGATGGAAATACAAAAAGTTTCTGATCTTCAAATCCACAACTTTTAACATATTTTATACTTTCTGTATCCTCTGAGTTTAATAGAGTAGCATGATCTAAACCAGAAATTATATGAGCAACAAGACTAGAAAGAAGAGCAAAGTCCATTACCATATCATTATGATCTAAACCATGACATGATATCTGAACATCAATTTTAATATTATGTCCGTGAATATTTTTACACAATCCGGAATGCTTCATTAATCTATGACCAACGGGAACTTTAAAAGTCTTTTTAATTCTAAACATTACACACCTCTTTTTCTTTTTGACTTGGTCTTACTATATAATCTATCCAACTTCTATAACCACGACCTCTACAGTATGAGCATGGTTGATCAGTCCAAGTATAAAAACTACCTTTTCCTTTGCATGTTGGACAATTACATGAATCCGTTTCATTTCGATAGTTTTTATAAAATATGTATCCTATTCCTTTACAGTTATTACAAGTGGTTATTTTCTTGACAACTTCCTTTCCATCTCCATTACATTCTACACAAACATATTCAATATTCATTTTTAAATCTATTTTAGACATCTAACATCCTCAACATGCAATTTCTACATAGATTTGCTGTTATTTTATAATATGAACTACCATATCGAAATCTCAGGCATTTTTCTCCTGGTGGAATAATATTGCCACAGTGATTACAGTTTCTATTTCTAATAGCTGGTTCCATTCTAAACTCTTTCCACCTAAGAGATTCTAAATATTCATCATCAATTATTAGTTCTCCTTGAGCAATTGTCATACTTCTAACTCCTATATAGATTGTAAAAAGTTGTCACCTGTTCTATCCATAACATTCTTCCTCTATAATTTCTTTCAAATTTCACTCTTGGAATCTCTTCTGGAATATCTGCTATTTTTAAATAATGTCCCCTCATTTTAGTTTTTTTGATATATCCAGCTGAAACTAGTAATAATATGTATCTATCAATTGTGGTTTCTCGATAAGGAAATTCTTTCGTCAACCATTGTCTATATACATGAATATATTTGTCTGATGACTTAAATTCTTCAGTTGTTTTTTCTAGAGAATTCAATTTGGTAACTAATTGTAACCACAATGTATCTGGTGTATTATTCATTATAATTGTTCCTCATTAAACTTAACTATCATATCTGTGTCGCATTTTTCTCTAAATCCATCTGAACTTTCAACAACAGTTCTGTATATATTTTCTTCCATTCTTTTTTTATTATATGGTCTAATCATTTTATCTATCCAAGTTCTTGTTCCTGTTCCAATACAAAGAGGACACTTTATAATAACTGTTTCCATTGATTCAATAACACATATACTTTCACAGAAATGACATTTAGATGTGTAACTAGAATATGTATATATAGTATTATCTAAGTTAGTCTTATGATATTGATTTCCACAATTCAAGCATTTTTTCTGTAGGTGTAAAACATTTACACGTCCTCTTCCTTCACATACTGAACAGGGACGGGTCGTATCATTGTGTCCACCCATGTTCTCAATCCACTTCCTTTACAATATTCGCATGTTATCCATTTAGCATAAAAGCGTGTTCCATCTTCATCGCATCTATTACATGGAACAAACACATTCGTTTTACCACCTTTGCTATATCTAGGTGTTTTTTTCGTTCCTCCACAATCTTCACAAACTTTTCTACCAGTTAGTACATCTTGTTTTGTTCCGTGACATACAGGACACGGATCAAATCCTTCATCTCTAATTTTATTTTCTAGCTCAGTCCATTGCCATGGTGTTTTCATTTTCTCCCATCCATGTAGGTACAGGTCTAATATCCCATTCTTCAGAACTTATTGGATATGGAAATTTAATTTCATCTATCCATGTCCTATATCCTGTTCCTGAACAATAAGAACATTCGTCTACTGAAGTAAGTCTAACTTTTCCCTTTCTATCTAAGAAAATACAACCACCACAATAACCTTTGCATTGAAGGCAAATATTAACATAAAATGCAGCATACCCTATACCTTTGCAAATTTCACATAAATGATATTCTTTATTCTGTTCTAGAAACTCATGACTCACTTTTTTTGGAAGGTCTTTTAATTTCATCTATCCATGTCCTGTATCCAGTACCATTACACTCTTTACAATCAATAAGACTCATTGTCTTTGATTCAACTAAATACTCAATATCAAAACCAGATCCAACACATTTTTTACAAACTCTAATAGGTAGCATCTTTATAAATACTCCCACCCAAAGGTCTTCTTACATCATCAATCCAATCCCTGAAACCTTTTCCATTACAACTATTACACATACTTTTTTTTCCGACGAAACCAAGACCCATACATATACAATTAAGTGAATGTCTTTTTGAATCATCGACGTTGCATGCCACCAACGAATCTATAGTTCCCATCCCATGACATATAGGACATACAAATATCCTGTTTTTCATTAATGTATCCTATTTTTCTAAATCGTCAGGTGGTTTCCAGTCAAGTCCACCACCATACCAGTTCATACGTTCATATAAATCTTTTAGTTCTTCTGATAATTCTGATTTATCCATTTCTTTTATTTCTATCAAAGCAACAAAATTAAGCTTTCTTGCCTCTTGTTTTAACTCATACATCAAATTATAAATATTGTTCCTAATCCTTTTATGATGATCATCTTCATAATCTTTCATTTTAGATGCAGTTAAACACTTATCTATCCAAAAGGTTTGACCTTTAGATAAACAACTTGGGCATCCATATAAAAGTCTAATATCCTTTGTTAAATAACCTGTTCCATTACAACTTTCACATATAGTTGCGCATTCATTTATATTTACATCCGAAACTGCTTCATTATATTCGGCAAAACTTCTACTTATAGATCGTTCAAGTTTTGATTTTAACAATTCTTTTTCTCTTTTCACTCTTGCATCTACTTCTTCTACTTGTGCAACTTCTTTACTTTTAAATAAATCTTTAAATTTATCAAGCATGACCAATCTCCTTATACTGGTTCAATACAAATTTAGATAAGTTATTTAAATTATTTTTAATTGCTTCTTTTTTCCCCTCTAGTTCCTTTATATCCGTATTGGTCGTAAGTAGTTTTGAAATTCTATACTTCTGCATCAATTCCCTTACAATCTTTTCATCAACATTGCATAGATCAGAAATTGTTGCTACAGCTTCATCAAATTTAAAAACCTTTTTTGGTTGTAAATATGATGATAACGCTGGTTTAATCTTTTCAAGAATAAGATTTTCTTGAATCAAAGAATCAACTCTTTCTATTTCACTTTTCAACATTGCTTCATTGGTCTTTTCAAACATATGATATGTATTTACTATCATTTCGTCTATTGGAATATTTCTAACTCTTTTATTTCGATCAACAATAATTGTTTCAAATGAAATTGATCCTGTGAGAGAATCTTTTAATTTCTCTACAAAATTCTTAAATATTTCATCTCTATTTCTTTGTTTTAGAACTTCAAATACTATATTAGTTTCTGAGGTAGATAAATCTGTAAAACCAATATCCTGATTCTCCAATTCTTTTGTAAACTTAGAAAGAAATGACTCAAATTTTCTTCCTGGAGGCCAAGATTTTACCACGACTTTACAATGCGCATTATCTACTTTTATCTTTCCTCTTACTCTAATAGAAGCTTTTCCTGTTGTAAGAAGTTCTTCTAATTCCTGATCTGTTGCTAAAACATCACAATCTGAAATTGGTTTTATTGATGGTTTAGTTTTTTCCTTCTTAAGAAGGTACAATAACCGTTTATGCAAATCTTCTATTGAATAACAAGGGATATATGTTCTATATCCAAATCCAATACCAACTGTATATTCATGCCCAATAATACAAAATGGAAACATAGTTGGTAGATACTCAGGTTCTTTATCTAATTCTGATTCTACCCAAGGAACATAATCTAATAATTTAAACGCCATATTTACTGTCTTTTTAGATAATCTACATTCCGTATATCTCATTGCAGCTGGAGGATTATCATCAACACCAACACTAGATCCAAAGTTTCCCTGACCATCTAAAAATCCTTGATTAACTAATTGAACGATGGTTGAATAAGATGAACCATGTGGATGATAGTGACCAATACAATGACCATCAATTCTTGCTGACTTTACATATTTATCTCTTGCTATTTCATAAGTTGAAAGAAGGATCCTTCTTTCTACAGGTTTAAGTCCGTCCAAATCAAGAGGAAATGCTCTAAAATGATTTACATACTCACCATAACTTTTATAAAATACCGGGATCAGTTTGTCCACTTTTTCCCCCTTTAATTACAACAAGTTCTTTAAAACTATCACATTCAATTTTAGTCATTAAAGATTGTTCAAATTCTTCTTTATTCAATGCCTGCCTAGATTGCAGGAATAAGTAATCTTTCCCATCTTTTTTAATTTTTACGAACATGACCGGAGGATACTCAGTATCTTTTCCAACATTTACATAATAGTTACCAAGATCCTCCGGTCCGTTCGAGTAGTGATTTAGAATCCAATCACATATTTGGTATAAAATTTTATATGTGTAATAAATATATACGTCGGGAACTACTATCATTAAATTGGGATAATTAAACTTCTCCATTCCCTCCGTATAGACCCTCAATAGATATGTATCATGGAATGAATAGAATGTGTTTTGGATTCTAATCTCGTGAGGTGTATCAATTTGAGACATTGAAATTAATCCTCATAGTTTTTTGAGTTTAATATCTACATCATAACAACCATCTCCACCCATTTTATCTAAAACAAGCATTCCATCAGGTGGGCTTTGAAAATAACCAGTTTCATCAAGGACATCTCCCCAATGATTTGCTTCATGGTCAATCAAATAACATGGATCAGAAACAACGATCTTTCCGGATGTAACTTTTAAGATTCCCGATCCTTTTACTTTTCCATTCCATGTTTCATTAATCTTCCAATCAACATGATAATCTCCAGGTTCAATATCATAGATATAACTCAGTCTCTCTTCAAATTTATATCCTGGTTTATTTTTAAACCAATCTAAATCTGAAATGATAATTAAACCTGCATCTACACCAACCTCTTGTACTGTCATTTTTTCAATCATGTTACATCCCCATTCTCTTCAATTTTTTTATCTTCATATGGAGCAAGTATTCTTCTATAAAATTCTAATTTAGCACACTCACAAGCAGATATAGCATTTGATGCACTATCAAATGTCATTGCTGGTCCAACAACATCTTTATCTGCTGGATATTCAGCAAAAGATTTCATTAACCAATATATAGCAAAACAAAGATCACCCTTTGTTTCTATATATTCAAAAGCTTCTATAAGGTTTTGTTCTATGTTTGATCTTCTTTCTGGCGAAATATATGGCATTATTTAAACCTCTGTAAGATATTTTCAGCCAATCTAAGAATTTCATTATTATCACTTACAATAACAGTACCATCTTTTTTGAGATTTTCTTCTGCTGTTTTTCCAACAACAATCCATGATTGTCCTGCTTCAATTAATTTTTTAAATCTAAATACATCTTCACCTTCAATTAATAAAGTAAAACTTACTTTATTCTCTAGTTTTGCACTAATTGGCATAATTATCTCCAAATATACTAAAAATTCAAAATCATATTTTTAAGTTTAGTGATATCATATAAATCTTTTTCCCATATAACTAAACATCTATATCCATATTTTTCAAAATGTTCAATTCTATCTCTTTCATGATCTTCATTTTTAATTCCTGTAACTTCTTCATGATGATAGTATCCAAAAAATTCTATTATTTTCATCTCTTTCTTATTTATAAAATCTGGATTCTTTCCTCCAATCCAGAAGGAATAATTTCCAGTATATTCATAGCTTTCTGGAAGAATAGAAATAATAATTTTTTCATAATTATTTGGTTTGGTATGTAGTCCAGACTGAAATTTTTTTAAATATGCTGGATCTTTAAACTTTTCAATCATTGTATTTCTAATTTTATTTTTAACATTTTCTGAATTATATATACTATTTGGGTTATTCCATTCATTTATCATTCTTATCTTTAACTTATCTTTTACGCTACTTTTTGACATTGCTTTTTTATGAGAAATATTTCTCTTTCTCACATAATCTTTATTCTTCCACAATCTTGAAATTTGTTCTGATAATTTTTTTCTATTTCTTTCATTTTTAAAGTAATTTATAGTATTTATTCTGTTTTTCTCTTTAAAATCTTTTGAATTATATACACTATTTGGATTACTCCATAAATCTCTTTTAGATTCACTAATTTTTATATTTCTATCTTTTGATAATAATTTACTATCTCTATTCCATGCTTGTAACATCTTATATTTTTGTCTTTCTATTTGAGCAGGGCAACTATTCCACTTTTCACTACAACACCATTTATTTTCTATAGTTTTAAAAACGAGAAGAAATTTAGCTTCTCTACCACAACCATATTGACAAGTCATATTTCAACTTCTCCAATACTATCATCTGCCAGTAATTTTCTTTTTTCGTTAACATCTGAAAATAATTTTAACATTTCGTCTATATTTTTAGAATATTTAACTTTTGTTAAATGTCTAGTATTATTATCCAGTAAACATATTTTTAGTTGCCAAGGAGATAATTCCCCCAGTCCTTTAAATCTGGTTATTGATTCCCCTTTTTTCTTTGCTTTTTCCAACTCATCCTTTGTCCATAATGGAATAAAAGTCTTTCCCTTGTTTATGGCATATAATGGAGTTTGTGCAAGATAATAATTACCATTCTTAACTATATCAGGAACTAAAACAGCAAGAATAATAGTTAATAAACAGAAAATATGATAACCATCAAAATCAGCGTCTGCTGCACATATAACTTTGTTATATTTAAGTTTACTAACATCAAAGTGCGGCCCTACACCAGTTCCCAATGCTTGAATTAGTTCCCCAATCTCTTGGTTTTTCAAAATCTCTTTTGCATTTACGATTGATGGAATCTTTCCTTTTAATGGAAGAACAGCATGGATCCTTGGATCTCTACATTGTAAAAGAGAACCACCAGCAGAATCACCCTCCGTAATAAACAACTCTCCGTTTGTCGATGTACAATCTCTAAGCTTTGTAAATTTAGTTGATGCTCTCTTTCCATTTCCAGAAGCTTTCAGTTTTTTAGAATCTAACTTTTTTCTATATTCTGCAAACTGATTTAATAATAAATCTAGTTCTTCTGGATCATTTGAAAAATACGACTCAATAGCCGCTTTAAACTTTCCAGTTAACTTACTCAAATAATCTTTTCGATTGATAAGTTTATCTTTAGTCTGACCAGAGAATTCCGGTTTTTGTAGTTTCAGAGTAAGATAAGCTCTCAATCCACATAGAGCGTCGTATGGTTGAAACTTCAATCCAACCTTCTTTGCTTTTGAAACAAATAATTCTTTAATAATTTCTAAAAAAGTATTTACATGAGTTCCACCAGATTCAACAGGTAGTAAGTTAACAGACGATAGAATTCTAGGAGCAATAGTTCCGTTTAATGAGTAACAAAATTTAACTTCTAGTGATTCTATTCCATCTTCGACGAAGATATCAATCAACTTCGTCGTTTCACTATCAGAATCATTTAGACATTCTTGATTGAAATATCCAACAGAATCTAGACTAAAAATTTCTTTATTATTATCAATATTTAGAACTAATTTTGATCCTTTCAATTCTACTGATGCTACTGCTAATCTCTTTCTAAGTCTATCTGTATCAGGAACAAGACTTTCAAATATTTTCTTATCTGGTTTGAATTGAATCTTAGTAGAAAAAGGAGCTTCTCCTTTAAATGGTTCAATTCTTTTTTCTTTTAGTTTTGCATTTTCAAATACATATTTTGCATGTTTTCCATCACGATAAATTTCAATAATATATAGTGAACATAATGCATTAAGAGCAACTAATCCAACACCATGAAGTCCACTACAAATTAAATACGATGATTTACTATCTTGAAATTTAGCACCAGAAAACAATTTTGTAGATATGGTTATTGGAGTATCATTATCAATAGGTATACCCCTTCCATTATCTAATATACAATATGTATGAGTTTTTGTATCAATATTAACTGCTATAATATTAGCATGCCCTGCTAAACATTCATCCAGAGCATTGTCCAATGCTTCTTCTACAAGGTGTACTGGATTTGAAGTATCTCCTATATACATACCAGGATTAAGTCGAATGTGAGATACCTCATCCAATACTTTAATATGTTTACCTGTATAAGTTTCAGACATTAAAAGTCTCCTATCAGATGTGGCAATCAACAACAGTTAGAAGTGTATCATCTGGTAGATCTTCAATTAGTTTCTTGAATTCTTCATCCCACTGATCTTGAGGCATTTCATTTGTAGTAATTCCCCACCAACCCATTTCACCCTTTTCATACCATTTACCATCTTTTAAAACAGCAAATGTGGTAGGAAATTTTTCTCTTCTTTTTATATAGGATTCAAGAGTATCTTCGGAATTAATTCCATAAATAAAACTAATAATTTCTGGAGTCATATTCTTTTTATTTTCAACTACTATTTCATTCCATGTTTGTTTCGCTTCCTCAACTCGATCTTTAACCATAGCTTCCCAATCAATATCACCTTTTTTTGCTTGGTCAGCTCTGTTTGGAGTTTCATTTTTTTCTTCTCGTCCAAAAATACCAGGTCTTCCCAATATTCCCTTTGCTCCATCTTTCAGAACAAACCACCCAGACCATCTACCACCAACCGAATACCAATCCCATTTCTGTTGAGGGTTTTTATAGTATCCCCAACCTCCAGCTTCTAGATTAAGAATATAACCATGCCAATCTTTTACCCATTCCTCAGCTGTTTCATATATAATAGAATTTTTTTCTATATATTCTTTCTTTTCTTTAAGAAATTCCTCGAATTTCTTTTCGAGTTCATCCTTCTTTATCTCAAGAAAAAATTGGGCTCTTGAATCCATTTTTATTTCGTCTTCACTTAGATCAAGTTCCCAAAATGGATGTAACTGTTCATCCACATTTTCACCAACTACAAGAACTGTAAAGTGACTCATTCACTATTCTCCTTTATCTTGAAAATCTTAAGAATCCTTTTCCGCCTGTAATTCTTCCAAGTTTTGTTTCCTGTTCATAAACATCTTTTGTCCACTCATATGGACCCATTGGATCTCCACCATCCCAACCATCACCATAAATATCTTTAACATTTTGAGAATAAAATAAATCTACAATAAAATCTTCCTTTATAGTAGATAATATTGTTTTCAAATTATTTATAACTAAGTTAACTAATCTTCCTTCATCTTTAGCATAAAGAGTTGGTGTGGTAACACATATTTTCACGATAGTTCTCAAATCTTCTATTTTTTTTCGTTCTCGTCATAATAACTCATATCACCATTAAAAACTTCTACTGACAAATAACCATCGTCAGATGGTTCATCAATGTCGTCATTATCTGGATCCCATATCGAAATGTTTAAATACTTTACAAATGAAAATCTATCATTATCAGAATATGAATTTAACTCATGTTTAGCTAGTTTGAATTTTCTTTTTAGGCTCTTTGTAAGATCCATTTTCGTATATGGAATGTGACCAATACAAATAGCTGAAAGTACAAATGATGTACTACTCGAGTTAGTAACAAAATCTTCTTTTATTCTCATAATTACCTCTATTCTTTAGTACTATCTGAACTTACAGATTCTCCAGAAATTCCACAATAATAAAGATTTTGGGAATTTTCTTTTAGTTTAAAATGTTCACATTCTTTTCCTAAACACATAGAATGAATTTTTGGATTCAAGTTCTTAGCTATAATATTTGCCATCATTAAAAATATACATAATCTACGATCTCTTGGCATAAACTCACCCATCATACCATGATTCTTCAATTTTTTCTAATTTTGTATTTATACCAATTGACTTAAATGCTTTCATGATTCTCTGTTTAAATTCCAACCCTGTTTCATTATCTTCAATTTCAAATGGGTCAACACCAATGTAGATATAATCTTCTCGTGAAGAATATTGTAACCCATTTCCATGTTTACCAAGAAATCTATCAAAATAATCAATAAAGTCCCATCTATCTTGCTCAAAGAACTCTTCTTTTGTTAATGGTTCATCATCTTTTAATGTTAATAAATAATCATTATATAAAAGGTCTGATAGAGTTACATTATTTTTTAGTTCTCCAATATCTGTACATATTCCCCAAGCAATAAAGGAACTTGAGGAACTATTCGTCACAAAATCCAATTTCATTCTCATATAAAATCACCTTTCAAAATTAACGTAAAATAAAGGGTGAAGCTCCAATGACAGCCAGAAGTGGTATAGATGCCAAGAATTAAAGCACCACTTGACCTGGTTTTCTCCCAGCCTTTAGTCCTTAGTCCTGAGACTTTAGAAGCCCTTATTTATCCACGTAGGGCATCGTGTAAGTCTTGAACCTTTAGACATAAGTCTTGAAGATATGGTATATCACCATGTCTTATAAAGGATAAACAATTATCCTTAACCATGTATCCTAATATAACCCCATTAGGAGGGACTCTTAATTCCTACTTCTTTACGTCACCAAAGACATCACCCTTTATCATTTGTTCTTATTCTACGAGGTCAGTCGTTGCATTGATAACCTCAAGGCGAGAATCAATATTGTGATATAGATCCTGCCACTTATCCAAACCCGCGATTTTGTCCTTCTCATCATAGAGTTGAACAACCTGTGGTGCTCTCTCACCAGAAGAAATCGAAGCATGTCTCATCTTCGACTGCCCTGTTGATGTGTTAAGAGCCTCATAAGTGCTCATCATGACCTTCGCCATCTTCCTCTTAATGAGAAGAAGATCTGAAAGCGAGTATTGAACACCACCCATTTCAACCTTCACTGTGATGTTGGTTTTCTCGATCTTTCCCTTTAGATCGAGATACTCCTTCATCAGATCAATGTTTGCTTGAATCAGAGAAGAAACTTCCTTTCTCTGCTTTTCCTCAGTATCGAAGATTGGTCTCTCCGTACTGATCATTGAAGCATACTGGGTAATTTGTTGTCTGTTTTTCTCCATTCGCTTTTCAATGACCTTTAACTTCTTCAACGCTTCGATGATCTTCATAAAACTCTCCTTAATCTTTATTTATTCAGGACAACTACAAATCCAGTTTTATTGATATTCTCAGTAGTTCCCCGGTTATTTGTAATTACCCAAATAATCTTTTTTGGTAAAAACCTTCTTGCGATTTCGTTTATATTTTCACAAAATCCATCTGTGAATGCCAAAACAACGTCTACATTCAAATCCTTGAATCTAGAAAGAGCTGGAAATAAAGTTGTTCCTCCACGACCTTTGATTTGAAAGTCAATATCTTTCAGTCGTTTACAAACATATTCTTTTTGGATTTGTGCATCACATTCGATGATGGTTGTTTTACAATGCCTATCATTTTCAATGATATTCTTAACCCCAGATAATCCTTCCATAATATCATCTAAGGACATACTTCCAGATGAATCCAGAAGAATACCAATATCAAATGAAAAGTCTCTTGTCTTTCCAGGAAAAGGACATATTGCAGGTCTATTAGGATTTGAACTAATTGCAAATGCATAAGTTCTCTTCCTATTTATTCTGGTAAAGCATCTCTCAAACTTAGTCATCCTGGAACCCCTGACTAGTTTCCTGATTATCTGATAGTATGGAGCTCTTGCTGGTTCTAAAGCTTTCTGAATCATATCCAGAATTCCAGCAGGAAGTTTCCCTCGATCAGAAACAGATCTATAAGCATCCAAAATGATATTAGTTGAAAAATTATCAAGTTTCCTTGACATTGAATTTGGATCCTCACATTTTTCAACTGCTTCTACCCAAATTGAGTGGTCATCAATAAACTCACCTTTTTCTCCGCCACCCAATCCATTATCATTTTGATCTTGTTGATCTCCATCTTTTCCTTCTTCACCACCAGCACCAGCATTAGCTTGGGATTTCTTCTTTTGATTTCCACCACCTTGCTGATTGCATAATTTTTGTAATTCAACATAGTAATATTCCAAAGTCTTTTTTGGTTCTAAACCATAAGGTTCTGGAAAGACCGGAATATAATCTTTTTTGTTAACAGTTAACTTTCTTGGCATACTCATTTGTGTGTTAACTGCCATGTCGGCTGCATACATGATAATATCTCTTTTTTTAATTACTTCATATGGTGATATTTCATCCGCAACTAATCTAAAGAATCTAGAGATATGTTTATTCAATATATGCATTCCTTCATGTTCAAGAATTTTGAAGATAGTGTAGTCATCCGAACCATCAACCATCTCTTTGTTATACCAGAGATGAATTGTTCCATCTTGATCTGGAGTGACTGCCATAGCATACTTCATTTGCTTTTCTACTCTTCTTACTCTTGAAAATAAATATCCCCAATACGAGTCAGCGAAAGTTAACTGTACTATCAATTCTCTTAATCTTTCACTGGTATCTGCTTTCATTATCTTCCCTTTTTCAGTGCCTCGTTTGATGCAGCTCTGTCACCAATAGCTGTCATTGTTTCATAAAACTTCTTCTTATAATCCTGAGAAGAAGAGAATAGAGAAGTATGAACTTTGGTCATGTACTTAAACTCTTCACTCTTTCGATCATAAGAGTCAGTCTTAGTTACTAAAATGGCAGCTGTATCTGATGGTACATCACAAATGAATGTTCCAATATTCTTTAGTCTCTCATCATTTAAAACAGGTTTAGTATCTACAAGGAAAGAAATGAAAGAATCCATCAACTGACCAAGTCTTACATTGTGTCCTTCCTTGACATATTTTGCAACTGTTTTCTTGACTGTATCATACTTATCAAGAATCTCTCTTGGAGAGATTGCTTCTCTACTTTTGATATAGTCAATAAACATTCTAGTTTTGCTTGAGTTTAATAATCCTGATGCCAGAGGATCCAGTTTGTTTAGATTCTCTTCTACACCACCGTTCATTTCAAATCCCCAAAGAGTATCCGAAACCTTCTCCCAGCTTGCAGGGTTTGCATAAACACTCCCAACTTTCTGAGAATCAAAGTCATACACATACTCCGGATGAGCTTCAATAAACTCAATGACCAGTGGATGATAACCAGCAATTCTTGCAAATCTCAGAAATGCTGCAGCTGAAACTTCACTATATATATGGAGTGTTCTTCTCAATCCTGCAGCATCCTCTAAGTAATCCATACTGTATTCCTGGTCATCTGGGTTATCCGTACAAATGACAAACCATTTCTTAGGAAAGTCATATAGATGAAGTTTATACTCGTTTTGAACTTGCCACATCAATTGCTGTAAGTTATGGTCACCACGGGAAAATTCATCAATGACAAATAAACCACAGCTATCATGATCCGTGGGAACAAAGTCCGAGTATAACATTTTAAACTTTGTATTTCCATTGTCAGTAACTGGAAACGGGATAAGAAAATCATCTCTTGAAAGAACAGGACTTTTAATCATAATCATATCCCATTTTTGTCCAGTTTCTTTCGTTAGTTCATCTCTTATCTGACCACAAATTTGTGTTTTGCCAACACCAGCTGGTCCAATAATATGAAAAGTAACTCTCTGAACTTCTTTTCCTTTTTCCCAACACCTCATGGTGTTAACGATATTGGATTTAATTAATTCTTTAATTTTATCAATTGATAACACAGAAATATTTAACTTCTCAAAGTATTTTAACTCTTGCTTCTTTCCATTTGACATATTAATTCTCCATTTCTTTCAATAGTTCATTTAGAGTTAATGAGGATTTATTAAACTTTCTAATATTTTCAAAATCTGTAATTATTTTCAAGTTTTTCCAATGACCAACAATTTTTGGATCAGTATTATCATTAAAACCATTATAAATTGAGTACATATGATCTAACTGATATCCAAATTTTCTTCCTCTGAGAAATAGATTCTCTATTTTATGACCATGTAATTTTATAGATCTATCTGTTTCAGTATAAACTTTTTTAACATAAGCTTTATATTTCTGTAACAAATTAGGATCTATTCTTTTATTAGCATGGTAAAAATTAGAAGAAATTTTACATTCTTTTGAACAGAATAGAAAACAACACCCATTACCATCTTCATTTTCTAGATGACATATTCTAGATCTTAGTTGTTCTCTTCCTGGTTCAAACCACTTATTACAATGTTTGCACCTTACCTCTATCTTTCCTGTTTCTATATTTTCTCTTGGTTTTTCTACTTCACAAAAATATGGATGTTTTTTCATTAAAGTTTCTATTGTTGTCCTATGAATCATAAAATTAATTTTTTTCATGTTTTCACATGAAGATGGTGTTTTAGAACAACAATATTTTCCTCTAATTAGTTTAAACCTAGCAATCTTTCCACATCCATAATCACACAAGATAGTATTGTTTTCAATCTTTTGTGATAAGTTTTCTGGTCTATGGACAAAGCTATTTTTAAATCTTATCGCAGGACAAGAAGAAGGTAATTTTGAACAACAATACTTTGTTCTCAGTCCTTTTTCTGGTGGGAAGTTTGCTTCATTTTTACACCCATATTCACATAATTTATTTTTCATATTTTAAAACTCTAATGATTCAAAATTAAATCCTTCAAGTGCCTTCTTCTGTTCTGTTGCAGCTTTCTTATCTTCCGTTGGAGCTGCTTTTTGCTCTTCTGGTTTATTCTCTGGTCCACTAAATTTCTGATCTTCAGTAACAGGAGGTTTCTCAACATAATCTGCTGATTGAGTCTGTCTTCCCTTAGACCAATCAAATTTCTGATGAAATTTATCTACTGTCTTCTGTGCTACATTCAGAATTCCCTGAACTTTATCATCAGGAATTTGAGTTCCCTTTTCTAGACTGAAAACATCTTTAATACCATAACTCTGAGTTTCAAATTTTCCAACAGAAATTTGAGTTACAAATCTCTTATGATTAAGAAGTTTCCTTTCTCGTTTTAAAGCTTCTTCATCTTTAGCCTGTGTAATTGGAGGAAGTTCCATCTTACTAAGATCACTAAGATAATTTGAAACGTTTTGATACTTAACTCCCCTTCCACGAATGAAGATAAAGATTGGTTTGTTATCTTCTCCTGTAACTGGTCTTCCAGATTGATCTGTATAAATTCCAGCAACAATCAGCTGAGATTTACAACCGTTGCACCAAGAATTAGCTGCTCTCTCAACTGAGTTCCTTGGGCATTTTCTTCCATTATTAGTCCCTCTCCAATTCTCGGGAGGACCAATCTGATATGAGAAACACTCAATTTGATCCCTATTCTGAACTCTTTTTGTTTTCATAAGAACAGGTTTAATGTGAGTAATAATCATATAGATTTTATCTTTATTATATTCTACTCCCCTTACCTGTAGTTTTCCGAGTTCTTCTGTTACACCAATATGATTTTTTCTTGTTTTTCCTGCTACATATACTGAATGAAAGAAATCTTTTTCTGGTGTCGATGGTTCATTACTAATAAAACCAGTATCATCTAGAGCATCATAATCATCAATATTAATGTTTACCATACTTGTTGTCTCCTTAGTTTTAAATTTGTTTTTTATTTGTTGGGAAATAAACACCAATTACTGAAGTTTCGATCTTCAGGAATGGTCACTAATGAAAATTGGTCATTAAACCAACACTTCATATGTTGATCTAATAGATCACTTGAGATAAATTCATGTTTCTTATAGTCAGGAATTTTACAATCTTCTGGATAATCAATTGTAATTGGATTAATTTTTCTCACTTTAGCATCAGTGATTTCATCTACAATGAGTTTTGGATGAGGGCAATAAACGATAACTAATCTATTTCCAACAAATCTGAAAATTTCATTTTTGTAGAAATAGGAATTAGTATCTAGATCAAATGCTACTACATCAGCATTAAGAACTCTACTGATAGATGTATGCTGCCTGCAAAGAAT
>Ga0255344_1003115_pt1 | contig 18604 bp, 15 predicted proteins | sample wastewater_treat_5_FD_192414 | JGI IMG/M metagenome (GOLD analysis project Ga0255344, IMG submission 192414) | Wastewater microbial communities from Lulu Island WWTP, Vancouver, Canada - plant18 | ecosystem: Engineered > WWTP > Wastewater > Unclassified | place: Canada: Vancouver, British... | reverse complement strand
GAAAAGACGCTCAAAGACTTGCTCGAGATGCAGCACAATCTCGGATTGAACATCGACTGGCTCGACCGGGAGCCATTCCTTGACCTTGTCCCGGATATCAACCCCATCGATCTTCGGGGAGGCACATTTTCCCCGGAAGATGGTTCTGCTTCTCCGCTCAAAGCTGCCTTTGCCTTCTATCAGGAAGCGGTTCGTGCCGGCGCGGTGTTCCATTACAACGAAATTGTGACTGCTGTTGAGGTCACGGGGAATCAGGTTCGGTCAGTTACAACCACCAAGGGCCGTTACTCTACTAACTGTGTTATCAACGCGGCAGGCGCCTGGACTGCTGATATCGGACGAATGGTGGGACTGGAGCTCCCCGTGAAGCCCGACGCCCACGAAGCTGGCATCACCGAGGCGGTGCAGCCGATGTTCAGCCCTATGATCGTGGACATTCGCCGCCGTCCTGGATCGAGCAACTTCTATTTTTACCAACACCCTGGCGGTAAGATCATTTTCTGTGTCACGCCTGATCCGCAGATTTGGGGATACTTCGAGAAGGACACGAGTGAGTTCCTTCCTCTTGGCTGCAAGCGGCTGATTGAGACGATGCCAAAACTTGCGAACATTCGCGTGAGGCGCACCTGGCGCAGCATGTACCCGATGACACCGGATGGCAATCCGATTTTGGGACGGGTGGAAGGCATAGAAGGCTTCATTTTGGCAACTGGCGCCTGCGGGCAGGGTTTCATGTTGGGTCCTGGCGTAGGTCAGTTACTGACCCATCTCATCATGGGTAACCTTTCTGAGAAAGAAAAGCAGTGTCTGGACATTGTTCGGCTCGACAGAGAATGGACAAGCATGGAAAAGCTTAAGTAAGCTTTTAATTGTGGCTTACAATTAACTTAATATGGATAGAGATCAGTTTGTCAGTAAGCTCCCTAAGAGCTACTCTCCTGCTGAGCGTGAGCTGATACAAAAGGCTTATAGTTTGGCGGAGCAAGCCCACGCGGGTCAGACGCGTGCGAACGGGCAGCCGTATTTTACGCACTGTCTCGGCGTGGCAAATATTCTGCTAAATCTCGAAGCCTCCCCAAACATAGTCGCGGCTGGCTTGCTGCATGACGTCCTGATGGACACCCCGACCACAGTTGAAACCCTGCGGAAAGAATTTGGTCGTACCATCGCTGGCTTTGTGGAAGATGTCACCCGCATCACCGCCCTGCCCCAAATCTCCCGCGCTGACCAACATCCACCCGAGAGGACATCCTTAGCTCCCGCCACTCCTCCTTCGGAACTTAAACTATCGGAAGACCTGGCTGAAACTCTTCGGAAAATGCTTCTGGCAATAGGCGACGATATCCGTGTCGTGGTGATCAAAATGGCGGACCGCCTCTTCAATATGCGAACATTGAGCTCTCTGCCTTTGGATCGCCAGCGCGTTATTGGTCAGGAAACATTGGATATATTTGCGCCTCTTGCAAACCGTCTTGGTATATGGCAGTTCAAATGGGAATTGGAGGACCTTGGTTTCAGGTATGCTAATCCTGAAAAATTCAAGGAAATTTCCGATCAACTTGCTCTCCGCCGAACGAAACGGCTCGAAGAGATTGACAGGATCGTGGCTGATCTGCAGCAGCTCTGCGAGAAAACAGATGTAAAAGCGACTATTTCTGGCCGTCCGAAACACATCTACTCCATTTACCGCAAGATGCAAGGAAAAAACAAAAGTTTTGATTTGATTCGGGACCTGCGCGCGATACGCGTGATCGTTGATGATGTTGAGACTTGTTATAGAGTGCTGGGGATCATCCACATGCACTTTCAGCCTATTCCTGGTGAATTTGACGATTACATCGCTGCAAAAAAGCCAAACAATTACCAATCCCTCCATACCGCGGTCATCTACAGCGATGGTAAACCCCTTGAGGTGCAGATTCGCACCTGGGAAATGCACCAAAACGCGGAATACGGTGTTGCAGCCCACTGGCGCTACAAAGAAAGCACAACTGCCCTCTCGACTGATTACGAACAAAAGGTGCAGTCAATGCGTAATCTGCTTGCCTGGTCGCAGGAGGTGGAGGACAACCAAGATCTGATAGACGGGATGAAGTCCGATATTTTCCATGACCGCGTCTACGTCCTGACCCCACGCAGCGATGTGATTGAGCTTCCCAGGGGTGCGACCCCGATTGACTTTGCCTACCAGGTTCATACCGATATTGGTCACCGCTGCCGCGGCGCTAGGGTGAACGGAAAACTTGTGACTCTCGACTACACGCTACAGACCGGCGACCAAGTAGAGATCCTCACGGTTAATCGCGGTGGTCCTAGCCGCGATTGGTTAAACCTCAACCTTGGACTGGTCAAGTCATCCCGATCTCGTGCCAAGATCAAGCAGTGGTTTAAACAACAAGCCCGTGAGCAAAACCTCGAGCACGGAAAACTATTGGTCGAGAAGGAATTTAAACGCCTTGGCTTGAGCAACATCGACCTGAACGAATATGTCGGTTCATTCAACGTGCGTACGCTTGATGATCTATTTGTTGGTATTGGCTGTGGTGATATCTCAATGGGAAAGCTGATCACCCGTATTGAGGAACTCAGTAAGGCAAGTCTTGCTGCCAGCGATGAACTCATCCCTGAAACACCACGCAGCAGTGCCGACAGCACCTCAGTGACCGTCTCGGGGCTCTCCGGGATGGCGACCAATTTCGCCAATTGCTGCAAACCGATGCCAGGGGATGAAATCATCGGCTACATCACACGCGGACGTGGAGTCACTATCCACCGCTCGGATTGCCCTAATGCTTTGCGCCTTCAGGATACAGAGCGCCTCATCAAGGTAGATTGGGGTTCTGCTACTCAAACTTTTCCCGTGCCACTGCAAATCACATCTTATGACAGGCAGGGGCTCATGTCAGATATTTCAGCGGTGCTTTCAAGCGAACCCGCAAGGCTGGTGGACCTTTCGCTAACTACCAGCAAACATCTTGTCAAAATTAATCTCATTGTTGAAATCGCGGACATAGCCCAGCTAAGCCGCCTGCTTGCCAGACTTGAAAACATTCCGAATGTCATTGAGGCGAATCGCATCAAACCGGGATAACTAAAGGTTTTTGTTCGCTTTACGGTTTATGCTTACTAAGGTAAAATGCCTGCGAAATTAACTTACTTATTTATGGGAGTCAATAAAAATGCCACGAATTCGCTGCCACTATCTGGACTGTATCTTTTTGGATGAACGCTATTGCAGCGCAGCAGCAATTGAAATTAACCCGGACGCGGGCTGTGTGACTTATTCCCCCAATGAGGAAGATCATGCCAATACCAGTTGGGAAGACGACGAGCTGGATGATTGGGACGAAATGGGCGGAGAGGATGACCAGGAAGACCTCTGGGCTGTCGAAGACGACGATGACGACGACGATGACTTGGCAGGTGATGACGGGGATTACTAATTACCCGAATGTGTAGCGCGGTTGTTTTGCGCGTGAAGGAGCAAATTATGGATGAATTTAAACCAGCGATTGCATTGAACGTCTTTATCGAACCTTATTTCCGGAAAGAAGTTTTGGAAAAGGTTTTTGGAAACATTGACAAACTTTCCCCTGATTTGCGGAAAGATTTGCTTGCCGAGGTCAAAGACCAGGTTAAGATCAGCGGCTTCCGAAACCCCATGGTTGCGCCTCGAGCCCTTCTCATCAAGAATGCTGAAACGGTTTTCGAGAAAGATTCTCGTTTTTGTCTGACCAGTCTAAAAAGCTGGCAATATCTTTATGCCAAATGGCACAAAGCGCTGAAAAATGGCTTGGTAGATCTAGGGTTTTCCATCTCCGAACCAGCTGCAGCCGAGTATCCTGACCCGATGAACACATTTCTGGTTGGTTGGCACGAAGATATCAGCTTTGACGCCTTGTACGAGAATTTGTCAGCAAAAATTGAAGGGTTCGATCTTAGTAAGGATGAAACAGCCCTCCTGACAATTCTGTTGACGGGATATATGCCGTAGAAAAGAGTAATTATGAATGAAACATCAGGAAAGACAACAATCGCACCAAGTGTGCTGCATACCATTGCCAAACTGACCACCCTAGCCACGCCCGGTGTCAGCCGCTTGAGCGGACGCGAAGGCTTGAGCAATGTGCCTGAAGACGGCGTGAAGGTGGAAGTAAACGGAGATACCATCGAAGTAGATATTTACATCATCCCCGGAAGTGAAGAAAACGTTCGTCTTGTCGCGCAATCGGTCCAAAAAAGAGTCATGCGCGCGATCACGGAAATGGTTGGCATGGAAGTTGCTCGTGTGGATATACATGTAACTGATATCGATTTAGAAGCCTAGGAGCGATGAAATCAAGAACTGAGGCGCGCATTTGTGCCCTCCAATCACTTTATGAGCTCGACCTCACCAATCATCTGTTAGGTGAGGTCGTTGCTGACAGGGTCAGCAGGATGGGTTTGGATGATGCTCAGTATGAATTCGCCCGGTTGCTGACGACAGGAGTTCGACAGTTTGCGGACAGGCTAGACGCCCTCATCGCAGAACACGCCCCTGAATGGCCTCTGGAACAAGTTGCGGTTATTGACCGCAACATCCTGAGGCTGGCATTATGGGAAGTGGCGGTATACCAGAAGACACCCCTCAAAGTGGGTATAAATGAGGCTGTTGAGTTGGCAAAAGCTTTTGGTACCGACAGCTCTCCACGGTTTGTAAATGGAGTCCTGGGCAGCCTAGCGGATAACATCGAGGAGATTACACAGACTCTTAATAAGTAAAAGGTTGCTATATGCTATCGAGAATGAAACAAACCTTGTTGCGGCTTACTTTGATATTCTCAGCGGTAAGTTTGTTGTTTGGATGTGCTGTGCGCATTGACTCTTCCGATAAACCGATCCCTGTTAAAGCCCCTGAAATCCCTGGAAAAGTCACTGCCCCCAACCTGATACCGGTCAATTTTTCTGCTAAATTGCGTATTCCCGCTTCCTCCGATATGCAACTGGCAATCGACATACTCGACGAGGTCAGCGGAATGCTCTACAACATCGAGCGTTACCCGCTTATTCACCAGGCAGATGGAAACTTCACTGGCACATTGATGCTCCCCGAAAACGCGACTTTGCGCTATCGCTACGTGGCGACTGCTCCTTTGGAGCTGGCAGAACACAAAGCCGATGGTTCTCCGGTTGGATACCGCATTGTTCATGTGGAGAAGAACAAAGTAATCAAAGATAACATCTCCGCTTGGTCTAATGCCCCCTACTCTGGCAACACCGCAGACCTGACAGGCATCGTCCACGACAGGAAAAGCAACCAACCTCTCCCGGACGTGCTCATTAATATTGCTGGATACCTAACTTATACGGATATGACTGGTAGGTTCGTTCTCAATGATCTGCCTGTTGGTGTTCATATGCTGAGCGCGGTATCGATTGATGGAAGCCACGCCACTTTCCAACAGCAGGCGAACCTTGTATCGGGGCTATCCACCCCGGCTGTTATAGAAATGGTTCCGCTCCCGCCAATTAAAGTGACTTTAAAACTCGCGCAACCGAGCGACGCGGTCGGCGCGCCAGTGCGAATATCTGGTAACTACGCGCAAACAGGCGCTATTTTCAGTGAATACTCTCAAGGCACCTTCGCCTCACGCATGCCGCTGATGGCACGTGAAGAAAAAGGTGATTATTCAATCGAACTCAATTTATACGCTGGAAACGTATTTCGATATAAATACACGCTCGGAAACGGCTTTATAAATGCTGAACGTGACCAGAACAGTGAGCTTCTCGTGCGGACCGTTACGCTGCCCAACCACAATGTTGTCCTGAACGACAAAATCACTACTTGGAGAATCGACGGGCAAAAACCTACTACCATCATCGTCCGCGCACCTGATCCTACTCCCGCGGAAGATAACGTTAGCATTCAATTCTTTACTAACCATGCCCACCAACCAATCCCAATGTGGCATATGGATAAAAACCGTTGGATGTTCCTGTTCTTTGGCAGCTCCAGTCTGGGAACCGTTACCTATCGTTTCGCAAGAAATGACCAGGTAGAACTTTCGGCGGACCCTATTAGCAGCGCAAATCCTTACCGGATTGAATATACCTCCGACGACCCGCAGGAAGCTATTATAGAAAGCTGGTCTGCCTGGGATGCCAGCCAATCCACGCCACTCCATGCGGCATCCTTCCCCACGGATCGCCTAGTTGGTGTGGAATTGGTCCCAGGTTTTCACCCAAGTTACCTAAGCCGATACAGGCAACTTCCAGAGCGAATGAAAAATCTAGGTTTTAACTGGCTTGTGCTCACCCCTTCATGGAAAGTCGTAGAACGATCAGGAATGCCTCATCTGGAGATAGTCCCTGAGGACTCTGCTTTGTTGACAGAAATTGCTGAAATTGCCGCTTTAGCCAAAAAATCCGGCCTAACGGTTGGGCTCTACCCGCAAATCATCTTCCCGACCGCTTCTGCGAGCAGCTGGTGGAAAGAAGCCGAGAAAAATCAGCTCTGGTGGCAGCAGTGGTACAACGAGTATGAACGTTTCGTGATGAACTTCAGCCAGTTCGCCAATGTAAACGACTTTGATCAGCTCGTCATTGGCGGTAGTGGTGTTGAATATAGCGTACCCGGCGCGATAAAAACTGCCGGCAGCAACTTTGGCACGCCAAAAACCGCTGAGCAACTCTGGACTGATCTGCTGGACAAGGTCAAAACTTATTACACCGGGACCTTGCTTTTCGGCATTCCCGCTGAAGACGGTAAATTGGTAACGCAGAGCTTCTTTGATAAAGTGGATGGCTTCTACCTGACCATGAGTGATCAGGACCTTCAGCCTTACACTTACGATGAATATTCCCTCGGAGCATATCTGGATGGCGCTGTCTATGCGTTCTACGATAGCGTGGATAAACCCCTTTACTGTGGTATAAATTCGGCTTCGCTTACAAGCAACCGAGTGGGAGCCGAATCGTCAAGCGGCGCGCTCATCCGCCCCACTGATTCCCAATATGGGTCTGCAAACGTCGATCTGGCAGCGCAGGATTACTTCTACCAGGTCTACACCCCCTCGCTGGCGCAGCGCGATTGGATCAGCGGCATCAGCACACGCGGATTTTTCCCTGTTTTGCAATTGACCGACTTTTCGTCCTCGGTCTATGGCAAACCCGCACTGAATACTTTTATCGATTTAACCACACCAAATTACTAAGAGGAAGGTTTATGGAACTAATTAACGAAGCACTAAAATCTGAGTTAGAAAAATTAGGATTAGGCGAGGTCGAGGACGTTCGCTACAATCTGGATAAAGCCGCATTGGTTATGTTGGCGGTTTTGGATGGTGAAGGCATTCTCAGCGATTCAGGCGCACTGATCGTGAACACCTCCCCCTTCACCGGGCGATCCCCTAATGATAAATACCTGATCGATAATGGCGATCCAGATCTTTGGTATGCTTCTGGCACTGAATCTCTCACAGAGAAACAATTTGACAACTTGCAAGAAAAACTACTGCGCAAGATGAATACTCAGCGGCTCTACATCCGCGATGTTTTTGCAGGCGCTGATCCCGAACACTCTGCCCGCGTCCGGGTCATCACGGACCTTGCCTGGCAGAATCTCGCAGCCTCCAACATGTTCATCCCCTGCGAATCCGACCAACCGCATATCGACCCTGACTTTACGCTCTTGGTTTCTTCTCAATTTGCGGCTGATCCTGCAGCGGATGGTTTGCGTTCGCCCGCCATGGTCATCCTGAATTTTGACGCCAAAAAGGTGCTGATTGGCAGCACCCGCTATGCCGGTGAGATAAAGAAATCCGTCTTTACATTTATGAACTACTTGCTTCCAAAGAAAGGCATCCTGCCGCTGCATTGCTCCGCGAATAAGGGGCAGGACGGTAAAGTGGCGCTCTTCTTTGGTCTCAGCGGTACCGGAAAGACGACTCTTTCCTCCGATCCGGAACGTCCGCTTATCGGTGATGACGAACACGGCTGGAGCGATAACGGCATGTTCAACTTCGAGGGCGGCTGCTACGCTAAAACCATCCGCATCAATCCGAAGTACGAACCTCTGGTCTGGTCAGCGATTAATCGTTTTGGCTGTTTGATCGAGAACGTGCCAGTAAACGAGAAACACCACCCAGATTTCGATTCGAATATCGTCACAGAGAACACCCGCGCTTCTTACCCGCTAGAGTTCATCTCGAATTACGAACCTTCCGGCATGGGCGGTCACCCGAGCCATATATTTTTCCTGACTGCCGACGCTTTCGGCGTGATGCCTCCTCTGGCAAAGCTCAGCAACGCCCAGGCGATGTACTACTTCCTGAGCGGCTACACCTCCAAACTTGCGGGCACTGAACGCGGTTTGGGAGATAAACCGCAGGCAACTTTCTCCACCTGCTTTGGAGCGCCCTTCCTGCCCCTGAAGCCGACGGTTTATGCTGAACTGCTTTCCGAGCGCTTGACAAAACACGGTACGAAGGTTTGGCTGCTCAACACTGGCTGGTCTGGCGGCGCTTTCGGAATTGGTAAACGCATTGATCTGCCCCTGACGCGCGCGATGATCTCCGCAGTACTCAGCGGCGAGCTGGACGATGTGGAAACCCACACTCACCCGATTTTCCAGGTGGAGATCCCCAACGAAGTACCAGGCGTCCCGCAGAAAGTTTTGAACCCCGAACAGTCCTGGAGCGACCTGGAAGCCTACAAGCAAGAAGCCGCTGAACTGGCTCAAAAATTCGCGAATAATTTTGAAAAATATCGCGATTCTGTCTCCGAAGAAGTTGCAAATGCAGGTCCCTGCGTCTGATAAATTAGTGAATTTGGAGGTCTGATGGATAAATTTGTCATAACAGGGGGACGACCGCTGCACGGAACCGTTCAGCCTTCCGGCAACAAGAACGCTGCGCTGCCGATGATGGCAGCCTGCCTTCTGACGGAAGACCCAGTCATCCTTCACAATATGCCGAATATCAAAGACACACAAACCATGCGGCAGCTTCTCGAAAGCCTCGGATTGATGGTTGAGGTAATAGGAGACTCCTCCTGGCGTTTACAGGCGAAGAATATCCGGCCGTCCGACCTTGACCCTGACCTATGCCGAAAGATTCGCGCATCGATACTGCTGGCTGGACCTATGGTTGCCCGCTTTGGCGAGCTCGTGCTGCCCCCTCCTGGCGGCGATGTTATCGGTCGCCGTCGTGTGGATACCCATGTGCTTGCGCTTGAGAAGCTGGGCGCGGAGTTTAGTATTAACGGTTTCTTTAACTTCAAAGCCAAAAGGCTTCAAGGGGCTGATATTCTTTTGGATGAAGCCAGCGTGACCGCAACTGAAAATACCATTATGTCGGCAGTTCTCGCTAAAGGCACAACAACGATCCGCAATGCGGCATCCGAACCGCACATCCAGGAGCTCTGCAAATTGCTCAACGCGATGGGCGCAGACGTACGCAATATCGGCTCCAACACCCTCGAGATTGAGGGGAAGGACAGCCTGCATGGAGCGGAATTCACGATCGGACCCGACTACCTTGAGGTGATCAGCTTTGTGGGCGCTGCTGTTGTAACGCGCGGGGAAATCCGCGTCAAAAACGCGGGCGTGGAACATCTTTCAATGATCAAGCTTGTTCTCAAGCGCCTGGGGGTTGATATGACTTTCGTCGGGGATGACATCCTTGTAGGCGCAAATCAGCGCCTGGTGATTGAACCGGATTTGGGAAATGCTGTTCCGGAGATCAGCGTGATGCCCTGGCCTGCCTTCCCTACTGATCTGATGAGCATCGCTATTGTAATTGCCACGCAGTCTACCGGCTCGATCCTTTTCCACGACTGGATGTATCCCAGCCGAATGTTCTTCACTGACAAACTGGTTTCGATGGGCGCGCAAATTGTGCTTTGCGATCCTCATCGCTGTATTGTCAATGGACCTACCCGCCTGAATGCTGAAAAACTGGACAGTCCCGATATCCGCGCGGGTATTGCCTTGGTTTTAGCCGCGCTTTCCGCTGATGGCACCTCCATCATCCGCAATGTCAATCAGATCGATCGCGGCTATGAACGCATTGACGAAAAGCTACGTAGTCTCGGCGCCGAAATCGTTCGGGAAACAGCCTGAGAAAGGTAAAAATGGAGCAGCTAAAGAGGCTGCTCTTTTTTACTAAATATTCTGCAAATATTCTGCAGCGAGCTTGACAAGTTACGGGGACGTAGTAATATCTAAAATACTTAATTTGTTGAAGAAAGAATTAGATATGAATACAATACCGGTTGATGCCGGTTTTAATGGTGTTAAACAAAAGCTGACGACCGAGCAGCTTTTTGATTATCTTGGAACAAGTGTTAAAGGACTTACCAACCAGGAAGCTTCTGACCGTCTTTTAAAATATGGAAAGAATGTACTCCAGGAAGTAAAAGGAAAACCCATTATCCTGAAATTCCTATCCCAGTTCACGCATGTGATGGCAATTATGTTATGGATAGCCGGCATTGGGGCTTTCATCGCTCGAATGCCTGAACTTGGCATTGCAGTTTGGTCTGTCAACATAATCAATGGTCTTTTCAGCTTCTGGCAGGAATTCCAGGCGGAAAAAGCCACAGAAGCATTAAAAAAAATACTTCCTTCCTATTCCAGGGTGATGCGCGATGGTGAAATTCAGCGTATTTTAAGCGAAAGTATTGTTCCAGGAGATCTGATTTTCCTTGAAGAAGGAGAGAGCATCTCGGCTGATGCAAGACTTATCAGCACTTCGGAGTTGCGTGTTAATCAATCTACCCTTACTGGCGAATCTCGTCCGGTAAATCGTTTTGCTGAACCGATCAGCGGTGAAGGTCTTACTGAAGCTGAAACGCCAAACTTGGTATTCGCAGGTACATTTGTCGCTGCTGGCTCAGGGAAAGCAATCGTTTATGCCACTGGCATGAACACGGCTTTTGGTAAAATTGCCCGGCTTACCCAGGAAGTTGGCGAAGATCTTAGCCCGTTACAGAAAGAAATGCAATCTGTCACAAAGGTAGTGACAGCCATCGCAATTGGCGTAGGTGTCATTTTCTTTGCGTTGGCTAAGATATTTGCGGGGATCAACTGGCTGGAGAGTTTTATCCTCGCGCTGGGAATGATCGTCGCTTTTGTGCCAGAAGGACTTGAACCTACCGTAACACTTTCTCTTGCGATGGCAACCAAGCGCATGGCAAAACGCAATGCCTTGATCAAGAAACTAAGCGCAGTCGAAACGCTTGGCTGCACAACAGTTATCTGTACAGACAAAACCGGCACCCTAACCCAAAATGAAATGACGGTTCAATCGGTATGGTTGCCAAAAGTCAGGGAAGGTCTTTTGCTGGGACGCGAAATCAAGGTGTCCGGAACTGGTTATGAACCTAAAGGCGAACTAACAGAAAACTCGGCATTAGTTGTAGCAAAAAGCGATGAATCGCTCTTGCGCGTCTTGCTGACGATGGCTCGCTGTAATACGGCAAAGCTTGTATCTCCTGATTCTGAGAGTCCCCGTTGGACCGTAATTGGCGATCCAACCGAAGCAGCTTTGTTGGTGGCTGCTGGAAAGGCTGGATTATCCAAAGAGGATATTCAGGGTGAGATAATTGCAGAACTCCCATTTGATTCGCGCCGTAAGCGTATGAGCGTTGTTCAACTCGAGCGAAACTCTCAAGGATTTATCCGCGTGGTCAGCTCCAAAGGAGGAATTCGGGAAATCCTTGATACCTGCACCCAAATCCGCCTTGGGACTGAAATTCAACCATTGACTCAAGAATTCATCAGCAAGATCATAATGGTAAACGATGAATACGCCCGGCGTGGGCTGCGGGTTTTGGCTGCTTCCCAAAAAATGATGAATCCAGAGGACCAGGATTATTCTATGGAATCCCTCGAAAGTGGACAGACTTTCCTCGGGTTTATGGCGATGATGGATCCGCCCCGCCCGGATGTTGCCAAGGCTGTTGAGGTTTGCCACAAAGCTGGAATCCGAATTATTATGATCACCGGAGATTATGGTCTGACGGCTGAGACAATTGCCCGGAGAATTGGCATAGTCCAAAGTGAACATGTTCGGGTCGTGACAGGTGTTGAGCTTGAGAGTATGGACGAAAGAGCATTGAAAAAGGCAGTAAGCGGAGAAGTCATTTTTGCCCGTGTAGCGCCTGAGCATAAGCTGCGAGTTGTCTCTGCACTGCAATCTTTGGGGCAGGTTGTGGCGGTGACAGGCGATGGTGTAAATGATGCCCCTGCCCTTAAAAAGGCAAATATTGGAGTAGCGATGGGCATTAGTGGTGCAGATGTTGCTAAGGAAGCCGCGGACATGATCCTTACCGATGATAATTTTCACTCGATTGTGAATGCCATAGAAGAAGGTCGCGCTGTGTATGAAAACATAAAGCGCTTTACAACCTATATCTTTACCAGTAACACACCTGAAGCAGTTCCATTTATGCTCTTTGCTCTTTCTGGAGGACGTATCCCGGTTGCTCTGCCTGTTATGCACGTGCTGGCGGTAGATCTAGGAACGGACATAGTTCCAGCATTAGGATTGGGGGCAGAACCGCCAGAGGATGGGGTAATGGATATGCCGCCAAGAAAGTTAAGTGACCATCTAATCACAGGTCAACTTTTGAAGCGAGCCTATCTCATTCTCGGACCAGTTCAAAGTGTTGTTGCCATGTTAGCCTTTTACTTTTTCTATTGGAGTAATGGTTATGCAGGTCAGTGGCTGGATTTACCCGGCTCGGGTAAAGTCTATCTTGCTGCCACAGCAATGGCATTTGGTGGAGTAGTTGCAACGCAGATTGGTAACCTCTTTGCTCAAAGAGCCACACATCGTTCAATTTTTAAGATACCGCTATTCAATAACAAGTTTGTTTGGTTTGGCGTTCTTACTGAAATTATGTTAACGCTTGCAATTGTTTATTTGCCATTTATGCAGCGCTTTATTGGAACCGCCGGCTTTAATCTAAAATATTGGTTATTCTTGATTGCTTGGATTCCTATCCTGCCTTTGGTAGACTCAGTTTACAAATCTTTTATGAACAAAAATAATTCCGATCGGGAAAGACTCACTCAGAAAGGAGAGTCTATATGAAAATCATCATCGTTGGGTGCGGGCGTGTTGGAGCTGGTCTGGCAAAAAATCTCAGTTTGCAGGGGCTCGATGTAACTGTCATCGATAAAAACAAATCCGCCTTTGACGCACTGGGTTCATCCTTCAAAGGAAAGACAGTTGAAGGTATCGGTTTCGACCAGAGAGTCCTTTCAAAAGCTGGTATCGAAAAGGCAGACGCTCTGGCTGCCGTTACTGCCTCAGATGAAGCCAACATCGTAGCAGCTCGAATGGCTCGATCATTTTATAAAGTTCCCTTTGTAGCCGCACGCGTTTATGAGCCCCAGAAAGCGAAGATTTATCGACGTCTGGGAATTCAGACCATATCGCCAGTGACTCTTGGAATAGAACGTCTGACGAATATCCTGGTCTATCCAAATCTCAATGTTGAGCGCACTCTTGGCGCGGGGCAAGTGAGCCTCGTGGACGTAGAAGTTGGTCAGACTCTTTCCACAAAGAGGCTCAAGGATATTGAAATACCAGGCGAGATACAACTTGTTGCCCTGACACGGAATGGCAGAACCAGCCTCCCTAATGATGCCTTGGTCTTTCAGAATGGGGACATCCTCCACCTGTCTGCGACATCTTCTGGGCGTAATAAGGTCAACCAGCTCTCCAAGCGTTAAAGGATTGGTGAAAAATGAGAGTATTAATTATTGGTGGTGGTAAAGTAGGGACTTATTTGGCAGAGCGGCTCTTGCGTGAGAAACACAGCGTTCTTCTTATTGAGATGAGGGAAGAAGAAAAAGAACGTATTTTGCTTGATATTCCTGAAGAAAACCTTCGTATCGGAAGTGGAACTGACCCGGATGTTTTGGAGGCAGCGGGAATCCGCAAAGCCAATGTTGTTGCGGCAGTCACTGGCAGCGATGAGACCAACCTGGTTGTGACAACACTGGCTCGGTACGAATTCTTGACTCCCCGGATCATAGCCCGAATCAACCATCCCAAAAATGCCTGGTTGTTTACCAAAGAGATGGGAGTGGATGTCGCCATTAATCAAGCGGACCTCATGGCTGACTTGATTGCCGAGGAAATGTCGATGGGTGACATGATGACTATGCATGTCTTACGGCATGGAAAAATGAGACTGGTGGAAGAAAAAATTGCTCCAAATGCTTTGGCAGATGGAAAACGTCTTTCCGAGTTAAATCTCCCGGATCAATGCAATATTGTTTCAGTGATACGTGATGGCAACTTGCTCATTCTAAAAACAGATCCAATCTTGCAGACTGCAGATGAGGTGTTTGCGATTGTGCATGAGGACCAAAAGAAAGCTTTGGCAAGATTTTTCAACCTGCCGTAATCGTAGGTGTGATTAAGATCGAATAAGGGATTTTTTCTCCCCTACTTGATTAAACCGAGGCTCTGAGACACTAACAACAAGATGTAAATTATTGAAAATGACAGCACAGATATTTATCCACTTGAAAATGTCCCACAAATCGAGGGGTTGATGGATGATGACGTCACAGTGCTTCCAATATCGGACTTGTACCAAGTGTGATCTAATCACGACATGTAACAAACAATAAAGGTACAATAGGGGGAGTTTTTTATGAGGATGCCAAAGATGTTCGAGTGGTCGATCCAAGCCGAAGAAGGCGCATCCAGGGCAGGTGAGTTCAATACCCCTCACGGTGTGCTCAATACGCCCGTTTTCGCGCCGGTCGGCACCCAGGCAACCGTCAAATCCCTCACGCCCGCCCAACTCAGAGAACTCGGCGCGACGCTCGTCCTCTCCAACACCTATCACCTCTTCCTGCGCCCCGGCGACGAATTAGTGGCTCAGATGGGCGGCTTGCACGCGTTCATGCAGTGGCATGGACCGATGCTGACCGATTCCGGCGGTTTCCAGGTCTTTTCGCTCGCGGATACGCGCAAAATCGACCCGGATGGAGTGACATTCAAGTCTCATATCGACGGCTCAATGAAACGTCTGACCCCCGAAAGTTCCATCGTCATTCAGGAAAACCTCGGCGCGGATATCATCATGGCGTTCGACGAATGCGCTGACCCGCTGAACCATGACTATTCCAAGGAAGCCATGGATCGCACTCACCTCTGGGCAAAGCGTTGCCTGGATGCCAAAAAGAGGGAGGACCAGGCATTGTTTGGCATCGTGCAGGGCGGCATTTTTGAAGACCTGCGCACCGAATCAGCACAAGTGATCAGCAGCCTAGGCTTCCCGGGGCATGCCATCGGTGGGCTTTCCGTCGGCGAGAGCAAAGCCGACATGTACCGCACCATCGAGGTGGTCAATGCGGTGCTGCCGAAGGACAAACCGCGCTATCTGATGGGTGTCGGCACTCCGGAAGACCTGATCGAAGGCGTTTTGCGCGGGGTCGACATCTTCGACTGTGTTTTGCCTACCCGGCTGGCACGCCACAACACCGCCATGACCAACTTTGGCAGGCTGAACCTGATGAACGCCGCTTTCGCGCGGGATGAACAACCGATTGACCCCGCATGCGGATGCTACACCTGCCGCACCTTCACCCGCGCCTACTTGCGCCATCTCATCATTGCCCGCGAAATGCTCGCGGCTACGCTGCTCTCTATTCATAATCTCTTCACGCTGGTTGAGCTCGCGCGCAACCTGCGCAGCGCCATCCTTGCGGGCAGGCTTAACGCCTTTGCCGATGAGGCGCTCGCCAAACTCGGCATTGCCCGCATCCCGGAGGTTCATCCATGACACTTTTTCAATCCCTGCTGCTTGGAATCGTCCAGGGGCTGACGGAATTCCTGCCAGTCAGTTCTTCCGCCCACCTGGTGCTGGTGCCCTTCATCCTCAACTGGACGCTTGACCCAACCAAAGTATTCATCTTTGACGTCCTGGTGCAGCTCGGCACACTCGTTTCGGTCATCGCCTATTTTTGGAAGGATTTACTGGTCATATTCAAGGCTGTAATAGCCGGAATCCGCTCGAAAAAGCCCTTCGAAGACCCCAACGCGCGGCTCGGCTGGTTCACCCTTCTGGCAACCGTTCCAGCGGGATTGGGGGGCCTGCTGCTAAAGAGCAAGGTGGAAGCCGCTTTCTCCAGTCCGGTGCTCACAGCCGTGCTGCTGTTCGTGACTGCGGTAATGCTGACCCTGGCAGAGATTTTCACCCGCAGAGAACGGGATCTCGAAAGCCTGACCCCCCTGGATGCACTGGTGATTGGTTTCTTTCAATTGTTGGCAATTTTTCCTGGCATTTCACGCTCAGGCGCGACGATCAGCGGCGGGCTCACGCGCAAACTAAAACGCGAAGCAGCCGCGCGATTTTCCTTCCTGATGTCCATCCCGATCATGCTGGCTGCCGGACTGCTTTCGGCTCTGGACCTGGCGAAGGTTCCGGATGTAGGCAGCTTTTTGCCTGTTTTGAGCCTTGGTTTCTTCGCGGCGCTTGGGGTTGGATATCTGAGTATTCGCTGGCTTTTGGGATTCCTGAAATCGCGATCGTTATTTCCCTTCGCGATTTACTGCGGAGTTGTCTCTGTTCTGACTATCTTTATCGCTTATTTTCGTTGAGCCTTTTTGGGTTGACTGGCGAGAAAAAGCCCGGTTTCTTTTCGGATTTGGATGCCGCCGAGGCGGTCTATGCGTGCTTGGAAGAAGACGTGCATTGCTTCTTTTTGCTCCGATGGAATGAGCTGCTGCACCCGGGGCATGGAGAAGGCATAGTCCACCAAGGCTTGGGCTTCGGTGACCCAAAGGTCGCCGGAATAGAGCCTCTTTTCCACCGCACTAAACCATTCATGAAGCTGTTTTGCTCCATTTTGGAGGTTGAAGCGCTCAGACATGGTGTTTGTACCTTCGAAGGCATGCCAAAATTCCGCCAGCAACCCGTCAAGATCCGCCATGTGGTTGGCTCCGTTGGTCGCAGTCATCATCACCCCGTCTGATTTCAGAACGCGTGCGGATTCCGCAAGGGTGCTGGCAATATCCGGCACGTGATAAAGCATGTGGTTGGCGGTTACAACATCAAAACTGGCATCCTCAAAGTCCAGCCTGGTAGCGTCCATGCAGCGAAAAGTGAAACGCACGTCTCCCACAAGCCCTGCGCGGGCTTCTTGGAGCATGCCTTCGGAGAGGTCGGTCAGAATGATTTCAGCATCCGCCGCGAAACGCTGTCTGTTCACACGCCATTGGATTGCGTTGCCGCAGCCCAATGCCAGCAGGCGCTTTCCGTTCAGTTGCGGAAGATGGCTGAAAACAAAATCTTCCCAACTTTGGTTGCTGGTTGTGAAACGCTTATGAAGTTGGATGCGATCGTTCAGGTTCTCCGCGCTGCGGTACTGCACTGTCCGCAAATATTCCCTGTCTGAATTGCAAGAGTCCGGGGGTAGCACAGGCTTTAGCGGGCTTCCAGCGCGGTCTGCATGCGCTTGATGACTTCCTGCAGGTTCGCACGCGTGGTGCCGAAGTTCAGCCGCACAAAGTCAGCGCACAGGGGACCGAAGGTGATGCCATCATTGAATCCGATGCGCGCTTCGCGCAGGAAGAACTCGTAGGGAGATTCCGCCAAACCCAGGTCGCTGCAATCCAGCCACCCGAGGAAGGTCGCCTGGGGTTTGCTCCAGTGGATACCTTCGAGCTGACTGCGAAAAATTTCGTCCAGATAATCGCGGTTTTCCTTCAGGTAGGCATTTTGCTCCGCGAGCCATTCATCGCCTTCAGCGTACGCCGCCCGGGCTGCGGTCAGCGCCAAAAGACCCGGGCGACCGATCAGCCCGCTGTTGTATTTACAGAAACGCTCCATCAATTTGGGATTCTGAATGATATAAACCGAGGCGTGCAAGCCGGCAATGTTGTAGGTCTTGCTGGGCGCTGTGAAGGTAATGGTATTGTCAGCTACTTCCGGGGCAAGCGTGGCGATAGGGATGTGTTTGTGCCCATCATAAAGGATATCGCAGTGGATCTCATCAGAGATAATCAGCACATTATGCTTCAGGCAGATTTCGGCAACTCGTGTCAGTTCTTCGCGGCTGAAAACTCTGCCGGTGGGGTTCTGGGGATTGCAAAGGATAAAAGCGCGGACGTTCTCGCTGAACAATTGCTCCTCAAATCGGTCAAAGTCGATGGCGTAACTGCCGTCCGCGAGCCGCATGAGGGGGTTCTGAACACCCTTCATGCAAGCGGAATCCGGCGCGCTGATGAAAGGAGGGTAAGCGGGAGTTTGGTAGATGACCGCTTCTCCCGGTTTGCAATAAGCGCGTATGGCACTGTTGAAGCCGGTAACGATGCCCGGAATGTAACCTATTTGGGATTCCGTGACATCCCAATCATAGAGGCGCTTCAACCTCTGTATGACAGTCTGGTTCAGTTCTTTCGGGGGAGTTCCGTAACCAAAGATGCCGTGATCGACGCGCTCATGCAGAGCTCGGATGACTGCCTCCGGGCATCTGAAATCAGTATCGGCAATCCACATTGGCAGCACATCTTCATCGTAAAGATTCCATTTGATACACTCTGAATGACGACGGTCAATTACCTGGTTAAAGTCCATAGAATTCTCCTTTTCG
>Ga0255344_1003110_pt1 | contig 18628 bp, 19 predicted proteins | sample wastewater_treat_5_FD_192414 | JGI IMG/M metagenome (GOLD analysis project Ga0255344, IMG submission 192414) | Wastewater microbial communities from Lulu Island WWTP, Vancouver, Canada - plant18 | ecosystem: Engineered > WWTP > Wastewater > Unclassified | place: Canada: Vancouver, British... | reverse complement strand
GGTTAAGCTAAAATTTGCTCAAACACCCATATTAACAATCATTTTTGGTACCTTTATTCAACGTCAGGATTTTCTAACCCCAACAATTGACAAAGAGCCCATATTTATTGTGTAAAATTATTAATCTACTTCCAGTGGAAGGTCCTTATCGTCCGATACCAGTTTAATATCTCCTATTTCGAACTTTTCCAGTACCTTCTTTTCTATTGCTTCCATCAGGTCAGGATTTGACAAAAGATATTCTTTGGCATTCTCCCTTCCTTGTCCTATCCGGTTGTTTTCGTAAGAATACCATGCCCCCGCCTTGGTTACAACCCCTGCTTCTACGGCCATATCCAGGATACAGCCTTCCCTTGATATGCCCTTACCGTATATAATATCAAATTCTGCCTGTTTAAAGGGTGGCGCAACTTTGTTCTTGACAACCTTAACCCTGGTCCTGCTGCCGTAAACGTCATCTCCCTTTTTGATGGTTTCAATTCTTCTTACGTCTAATCTCATTGAGGCATAAAACTTTAAAGCCCGACCTCCGGTAGTTGTTTCGGGATTGCCGAACATTACGCCTATCTTTTCCCTGAGCTGGTTGATAAATATGGCTACCGTATTGGATTTGCTTATAGCTCCTGCTAATTTTCTTAAAGCCTGGGACATCAGTCTTGCCTGGAGCCCCATGTGTGAATCTCCCATTTCCCCGTCTATTTCAGCTTTGGGTACCAAGGCGGCAACAGAGTCAACAACTATAACATCAATGGCACCGCTTCTTACCAGGGCTTCTGCTATTTCAAGGGCTTGCTCCCCGGTATCAGGCTGGGATATGATAAGATCTTCGACCTTGACGCCTAAATTCTTGGCATAGGCTGGGTCAAGGGCATGCTCTGCGTCAATGAAGGCAGCTATTCCTCCTCGTTTTTGTGCTTCTGCTACTATATGTAATGCAACCGTCGTTTTGCCTGAAGATTCAGGCCCGAATATTTCAATGATTCTTCCTTTCGGTACCCCACCTATTCCGGTAGCTATATCAAGGGGCAGGGCTCCGGTTGGTATGGCCTCTATATTCAGTTTTGCATTCTCTCCAAGTTTCATTATAGAACCTTTACCAAATTGTTTTTCAATTTGAGCTATGGCAAGCTCAAGCGCCTTATCTTTTTCCATATCCGACTCCTTATAGAACATTTGTTCACTTATGATTATACATGAAACACTGTGACTTGTCAAACAATTAATTCTTTAAAACATTTCTGTTATCGTAAATATATACGGCTCCCGAGGTTATGGTCAGCAAGATGGTTATTGCTGTCAATGGTGTTATCAAAGAGCCCGTAAAAGCAAAATAACCCGTATAATTTAACAAAATAACAATAATCAAAATCATCTGAAAAACAGTTTTTATCTTACCCCATGCATTGGCAGCAATTACGATGCCTTTTGAAACAGCTAAGGTCCTGAATCCTGAAACCAAAAATTCCCTTGATATGATTACCACAACAATCCATGCCTTTAAATAACCGATCTCCACAAATGCTATAAATGCCGCCAATGTAAGAAGCTTATCGGCAAGAGGGTCCATAAATTTCCCGAAATCAGTTATTAAACCGTCTCTTCTTGCTATGTGGCCGTCAACTGCATCGGTGACAGCAGCCCCAACAAAGATTAAGAGAGGCAGGAACTTGAAAATTCCCCCGCTTATGCCTAAAAACAGCAAAAAGAAAGGTATTAAAAGCACTCTTATGAGAGTAAGCTTGTTTGGTAAATTAAGGCTCTTGAACCAATCAATAATCTTCATCTTCCACATCTCCCATCAAATCATATTCTAATGCGTCCTTAATCCTTACCCTGTAAATATTGCCCAAGGTTAATTCTCTATCTGATGTTACATAAACACAGCCGTCTATTTCAATCGAATCCATGTAGGTCCTGCCTGCATAGATATTTTCCCCTTCCTTCTCTTCCATTAATACATCATAGGTCTTACCAATCTTCAATAAATTCTTTTGATAAGATATCTCCTGCTGGATTTCCATCAATTCATTATATCTTTGTTCCTTGATGTCTTCATCGATTTGTCCCGGCAGCTTGTAGGCAGGTGTATCCTCTTCCCTGGAATACTTGAATATTCTTACCCTGTCAAGCTTGTATTCTTTCAGAAAATCTTTAAGCTCTTCGTGTTCATCCCGGGTTTCACCGGGAAAGCCCGTTATCAGGGAGGTGCGGATGACCGCATCCTTTACTTCCCTTCGAATTTTTTGGATAAGAGACGTGATTTGGTCCCTGCTGGTCTTCCTGTTCATTCTTTTTAAGATTCTGTCATTGATGTGCTGGATGGGAATATCGAAATATTTGAGAAGCTTTTTATTGTGCTTGAATTCATCTATAAGTTCATCATATATATCTTCAGGATACAAATAATGAATTCTGATCCATTGTATTCCGTCAATTTGAGAAATCCCTCGAACAAGTTCATGGAGCTTTCTTTCACCGTATATGTCAATTCCATACTTGCTGGTGTCCTGGGCTATAAGTATTATTTCCTTTACGCCCTTCCCGGCAAGGGTACTGGCTTCCCCCAGCAAATTTTTGATTCTCCGGCTTTTAAACGGTCCTCTGAGCTTTGGAATCACGCAATAAGTACAATTATTGCTGCAGCCTTCAGCTATTTTTAAATAGGCATACCAGGTTTGAGTCAGGGTCTTCCTGGGCAGGTCACTGTCCATATCAAGGTCTCCTTCCATAGAAACCAGCAATTTTTTGTTATTCTCGTATTCCTCAATGTAGCTGTCAATTTTTTCGAATCCTGCCGTACCGATTATTATGTCGATTTCTGCAATTTCCTTTGCCAGTTCTTCCCCGAATCTTTGGGACAGGCATCCGGTGACAATAATTTTTGCTTTTTTGTTAATCTTATTTTTTATATCTGCAGCAAATAATATTGCATTTATTGATTCTTCCTTGGCATCGTTTATGAAGGAACAGGTGTTTATTATGATGTAATCCGCCTTGTCGGCATATTCCGTGACCCTGTATCCTTTTTTTGTCAGGATGCCCAGCATGTTTTCCGAATCTACAAGATTTTTTGAGCATCCCAGGGAATGCATGTATATTCTTTTCATTTATTCGTCGGTTCCTCTCATCTGGTCTAATTCTTCCTTTGTAATAAGGACTTTTCTTGGTTTGCTGCCCTCATGGCCCCCTACTATACCTCTCTTTTCCAGCTGGTCGATAATCCGGGCGGCCCTTGCATAGCCAACCTTGAATTTTCTTTGAATATAGGATACCGAGGCCTGGCCGTCATTTACCACCATATCGATAGCCTGCTCCAGGTATTCGTCTTCCTCGTCATCGGATGTCTGGCTTTCAATTTCTTTGATGATTTCGTTTTGCTTTGATGTTTTTATTTCAACTTGCTGGTCTTTTATAAAATCGACCACCCTTCTTATTTCATCGTCTGAAATAAAGGTTCCTTGTATTCTGACGGGCTTAGGAAGGCCTATAGGGTAGTAAAGCATATCTCCTTTCCCAAGGAGTTTTTCAGCCCCTCCCGTATCCAAAATGGTTCTTGAATCAATGTGGGATGATACGGCAAAGGCAATTCGGGACGGGATATTTGCTTTTATAACACCCGTAATTACATCGACCGAAGGCCTTTGGGTTGCTATTACCAGGTGCATGCCGCAGGCTCTTGCAAGCTGGGCAATACGGGTTATATATTCTTCCACCTCTGCTGAAGCCACCGCCATCAAATCTGCCAGCTCATCTATTATTATAACGATTTTTGGCATCTTGTCCTTGCCTTCTTTTGTCATTTTTTCATTGTAGGAGTCAATTTCCCTTACACCGTTTTGGGCAAAAATCTTATAGCGGTTGGTCATTTCCATGACTGCCCAGTTTAAAGCATTTGCTGCCTTTCTTGGGTCTGTAACCACAGGTATCAGCAGGTGGGGAATGCCGTTGTAGATGCTTAACTCAACAACCTTGGGATCAACTAAAATCAACTTCACCTCATCAGGTCTTGCCTTAAACAAAATACTCATTATTAGGGAATTAATGCACACGCTTTTGCCTGATCCGGTAGCCCCTGCTATCAATAAATGGGGCATTTTGTCAATGCTTGCTATTATGTTCTTTCCCCCTATATCCTTTCCAATGGCAAAGGGCAGGTTGGTTTCAGCTGTTTTATACTCCCTGGATTCAATCAGGCTCCTTAAATATACGTTGGTTTTTGCCCGGTTGGGTACTTCTATCCCTATTGCCGACTTACCCGGTATTGGTGCTTCCATCCTTATTTCAGAGCTGGCAAGGGCCAGGGCCAAGTCATTTGACAAGGCAGTTATACGGCTTACCTTGATTCCGGGCGCAGGTTGTATTTCATACCTGGTAATAGTGGGGCCCTTGCTTATTTGAAGTATCTTGCAGGGTATATTAAAACTGTTCAGGGTATCGATAAGCTTTTCACCGTCTTTTTTCAAGTCCTCCCTGTCACCCCTTGCCTGCTGAGGCAGAGGGTCAAGGAGCTTGACCGGCGGCAGAAGGTAATTATCAGATGCAGCATCCGTTATGGTGATTATATCATCTGTAATTTCCTTTTTCTCTGATTTTTCTTTTGTTTCTTTTACAGGTTCAATTTTTGGAGTTTCCGGTTTGATTTCTGTTTTTTCAATCTTTTCAGCTTTTTCTATATCCTCTATTCTTAATTGGGTAATTTCAGCCTTTTTATTGTCCGTGGCAGGACTCATGTAATCATATATACGTACCTTCTCATCTTCCTGCTTCTTAGGAGCTTTTTCTTTTTTGCTTTTTCCTTCATCATCTTCAGTAAATATGAAATTTGATATGGCAGTAAGAATTTTCTTTATGTATTTTATAATTAATTTTATGAGACCCAGGACGCTTTGATTCGTGAGAAGAACCAAAGATGAAAACATTAATGCTCCCAAAGCTATATAGGTCCCGTTTTTTCCTATGAGCTTAACAAACAGGAAGGTAATTGCATTTCCAACGGCACCTCCGCCCTTGCCCAATAAGCCCAGGTGGGAAGAACTTGAAAGGAGCTCTTTAAAGTCCTGGCTTGAAGCCATGAGGGCGTATACGTCAGGATCAGATACCGCCTTGAATATGATGAAGCCCAGGAAAAATCCTATAAGAGCCGCAATTTGATTGGAGTCGTTCAATATAATTATGTTTAATAGTCTTAAAACTCCAAGGGCCAAGATTAAATAGGGCAATACCATGGAACCTGCTCCAAAGGCCGAATGAGTAAACATATTTATGCTTTTGCCTATTATTCCCGTCTGTGCTTCCTTCTTGGTTACTATAATCAGGAATACTGCAAAAGACACAAGAAAAATACCGGTCAACTCTTTAATCAGAATATCTCTGCCTGATCTTTTGGAGCTTGTACCCTTTTTGCCTGATTTATTTTTTTTGCCTGATGGAGCTGAATTTTTACTATCCTTGCTTGCTGTTGTTTTTGCCATTAAAAAATGTCCCCCTGGATAACTTTAACTGGTTTCATTATAACATAGGGAATGCAAGTTTAGCAACGTCAATTTATTTCCCTATTTTGTCGATTAACTCCCTTAATTTTACCATGGCTTGGCTGAAGCCTCCTATTTCATCTATAAGTCCTATGCTCACAACCTCTTCCGCATTTAATACGGTTCCAACATCATTGGCTATCTCATCGGTCTTGTACATGTATTCCAAAAGGGCATCCTTGTCGACCCTGGAGTTCATAACTATAAAATCGGTAATCCTCTCCTGCATTTTCTGAAAATATCTGAAGGTCTGGGGCACTCCAATAACTAAACCGTTGGTCCTTATGGGATGGATGGTCATGGTTCCGGTAGGGGCTATGAAAGAATAATCCGCCGAAACCGCCAGGGCTGTACCTATGCTGTGTCCCCCTCCCAATACTATGGAAACCGTAGGTTTTGTAATGCTTGCTACCAATTCGGATATGGCAAGACCTGCTTCAACATCTCCACCCATTGTATTTAGCAATAATAGCAATCCCTTTACCTGAGGGTCCATCTCAGCCCCTATTATCATGGGAATTATGTGTTCATACTTGGTTGTTTTGCTTTGGGGAGGCAAGGCTGTATGGCCTTCAATTTCACCAATAATGCTTATAAAGCAAATATCCTTTACAGGCTCTACCTGGGTGACGCTGCCCACCTGCTTAACATTTTCTATGGCTTGGCCGGTATCTTCATTATCACTCGGAGTTCCGCTGTATAAAAAAGGATTTGCGGGTTCGTTTTTGTATTGTGCCTGTTTTTCCTTTCCCTGGCTCTTCATTTCATTGAAAGGCGTCTGTATTGTTTGCTGGGGTATAAAAAGCTTATTGTCTTTCATTCTTCCTCCATAAAAAAATAATCAGGTATTCCTGATTATTCTTTGAAATTTTATTAATTTTATACATTCAAATGCTTGACTGATTAAGCTGACAATAATAAAGACTTAATCATTTTCAATAATTATCATGTCGCTTCCGATTTTTTTGATATTTTTCCACAATATTTCTTTTCTTTTAGGTTCTTTGAAAAAGGCAAATGGTGAATTGCTCCCTGATATAAAAGAGATTATTTCGCCTGTTTTTTCATCTATGACCAGGTCACAATCGCCAAAAATACCCAGGTTTTCACCCGTGTCTACATTTATGATCTCTTTGCTGTACAATTCGCTAAGCTTCATTTATATCCCCCCCATAATCTTTTATATTAACATATATTCCTCAATTAATTCCGGTATGCCCGAAACCTCCCTGTCCTCTTTCCGTTTGGTTAAGTTCTTCCACCAATTCAAATTTTACCTGCTCATGCTTCATTATTACCATTTGGGCAATCCTGTCCCCCTTGTTGATGATGAAATCTTCGCTTCCCAAGTTAATGAGTATTACCTTGATCTCTCCCCTGTAATCCGAATCAATGGTTCCTATACCGTTTACAAGGCTGATGCCGTACTTGATTGCCAGGCCGCTCCTTGCCCTGATTTGCGCCTCATAGCCTTCAGGTATCTCAATATATAAACCTGTTGGGACCAAGGCCCTTTCCATGGGTTTTAAAACCAAGGGTTCATCTACATTAGCCTGGAGGTCTACTCCTGCAGACCCCTTTGTTTCATATTCCGGGATTTTAAAAGGATTATTCTTTACTAACTTAACTATCATATTTTTCTCCTAGTACCTTATTGATTTTATCCTCAAGACAAGGATATTTATGCAAATTGCCCGTAAAAGCAATGCTTAAATCTTCAATTTTAAACAAGTCTTCCGCTACATTCAACACATCCTTGATATCAACCTTGTTTATGGCATTGATGATATCATCGGGATGCAATATTTCGTTGTATAAAAGCTCTCTTCTGCCAATGGCCGACATCCTGCTTGATGTGCTTTCAAGGCTTAAGATGTAGTTTCCTTTAATTTGCTGTTTTGCCCTGTGGAATTCTTCTTCAGTGATATTCCCCTTCTTTATGCCTGACATTTCTTTTAAAATGGTTCTTAAGGCATCTTCAACCTGATCGTAGCCCATGCCTGCATATATGCTGAATATTCCTGAATTTGAATAATTGGTAACAGATGAATAGATAGAATAAACCAATCCCCTTTTCTCCCTTACCTCCTGGAAAATTCTCGAGCTCATGGTGCCGCCGAACAAATTGTTTAAAACCAGCAAGGAATAATAATTCTTATCATGCCTTCCAAAGGTTTTGTTGCCTATGCACATGTGGATTTGTTCCAAATCCTTGTTGACGCCTAATACTTTCCTTTGATAAGGAGAATCGATATGTAGCTTTTTTACTTCCTTCTTCTCCCAATCCTTGAATTTATCTTCTATCAGATGAATGAATTCTTCCTCGTCAAAATTTCCAGCAATTGAAATCACAGTATTGGTTGGAGAATAATTTTCATTCATGTACTTTATTACTTTTTCATGGGTAAAAGTTCTCAGATTTTCTTCCGTACCAAGAATATTGTAAGCCATGGGACTGTCACTGAAGATGATTTCTGACAGTTTGTCATGGACCAGGTCCTCGGGTGAGTCTTCATACATTTTAATTTCTTCTATAACAACGGATATTTCCTTGTTGATTTCTTCCTGGGAAAAGAGGGAGTTAAAAAACATATCCGAAAGTATATCCACCGCTTCCCTGATGTTCTCATCCAGTACCTTGACGTAAAAACAGGTGCACTCCTTGCTTGTAAAAGCATTCAGCTGGCCGCCTATACTGTCGATTTCTTCGGCAATTTCATTTGCCTTCCTGTTTTTTGTTCCCTTGAAAAGCATGTGCTCAATAAAGTGGGATAAGCCGTTGGTTTCTTCATTTTCGTTATTTGAGCCTACATTTACCCATATACCTATGGATGCAGACCTTACATAATCGATTTTTTCCATAACAATTCTGATTCCGTTATCCAGTGTGTGCTTTTTTATCATCTTTCCTCCGGTTAAAATATTTAATGCATTTTATCAAGTTAAGATATTCTCCATGGGCATATCCGTCATTAAGGAGTTTTCTCCCACCATTTTAACTCTTGAGGTTCTGAATCTGCCCAGGATCAATAATATAATAATGATGGTTAAAAAAATTATAATCAAGACTTTTCTTACGAATTCCGCATTGCAAAAAAATTTCATAAATTTCCCCCTGATTATATGTATTATTCCCGGGGCCTATTTATGATAATTATTATAAGGACTTATACAAATTAATTGCATATGCCCTTTGCACTCTATATTAACAAATTTTATCACAAATTACAATAAAAAAAGGCCATATAAAGAAGACCTTTTTACATATACCTATGATATTGTTATTTATGCTTCAAAAAAATAAAAATCAAGGTCTTCGCCTCGATTTTCTTGTCTTTCCTGACATGTTTTATTTTTGATTTTTGGTCTGCTGCAATGCTGCCTTTCTTGAAAGCTTGATTTTGCCTTTATCGTCTATGTCGATAACTTTTACCAGCACTTCATCTCCCACTTTCAAGACTTCTTCAACCTTGCCCACTCTCTTGTTGTCTATTTGAGAAATATGAAGCAACCCGTCCTTGTTTTCGGTCAGTTGAACGAAAGCCCCGTAGGATTCTATCCTTACAACTTTACCTACTAAGATTTCATTTACTTCGATTTCTTTAACTATACCCTCGATTATTTTCTTGGCCTTGTATGCACTTTCAACATTTTCTGCGGCTATGGAAACAGTGCCGTCATCTTCTATATCAATTTTAACCCCTGTTTCTTCTATAATCTTATTTATAACCTTTCCGCCAGAACCAATAACATCTCTTATTTTTTCTGGGTCTATGGTCATTGTTATGATCTTCGGCGCATACTTGCTGACTTCATCTCTTGGCTTGTCAATGCATTGAAGCATCTTATCCAGGATGAACAACCTTCCTATACGGGCTTTTTCCAGGGCAACAGTCAGTACATCCTTGTCGATTCCATGAACTTTTATGTCCATTTGAATTGCGGTTATACCTTCCTTGGTTCCGGCGACCTTAAAGTCCATGTCACCGAAGAAATCTTCCAGGCCTTGAATATCTGTCAGTATTACTACCTTGTCTCCATCTTTCATAAGCCCCATTGCAACTCCCGCAACCGGTGCCTTTATGGGAACTCCTGCGTCCATAAGAGCTAAAGTTGAACCGCACACACTTGCCTGGGAGGTTGAACCATTTGAGCTTAATACCTCTGAAACAAGTCTTATGGTATAAGGAAATTCTTCTTCACTGGGTATAACCGGCTCCAAGGCTCTTTCAGCCAAAGCACCATGGCCTATTTCCCTTCTTCCCGGACCTCTCGACGGTTTTGTTTCACCAACTGAATAGGATGGGAAATTGTAGTGATGCATGTAACGTTTTGAAGTTTCTTCCGAAATTCCGTCCAAAGTCTGTTCATCGCTGGGTAATCCAAGGGTTGCAACAGTCAGAACCTGGGTCTGGCCCCTGGTGAAGAGTCCTGATCCGTGGGTTCTCGGCAGAAGGCCTACTTCACATGTAATCTTCCTGATTTCGTCTATTCCCCTGTTGTCGGGCCTGATACCCCTTTGAAGAATATTTTCTCTTACCTTTTCTTTAACCATATTGTACAAGGCTTCATCAATGTCTAATTCATTCTCGGGATATTTTTCCAGGAAAATCTCCTTGGCTTGAGCTTTAAAAGAATCGATTTTTTCCTGTCTGATAAGTTTGTCTTCTTCAATAATGGCTTCATCAATTATGGGAGCGGCATATTCCCTGATTTCTTTTTCAATATTTTCATCGCATTTAAAACAGGTGTATTCTGCCTTTTCTTTACCTACCTCATTTGTGATTTCTGTTATGAAGTCACATATCTTCTTGATTTCTTCATGGGCAAAGAGGATGGCATTCAGGAGAACTTCTTCCTTTACTTCATTTGCTCCTGCTTCAACCATCATAATTGCTTCTTTTGTTCCGGATACGGTTAAATCAAGGGCTGATACTTCTCTTTGCTTGCTGTTGGGGTTGATTATGAATTCACCGTCCACAAGGCCAACATTAACGGAACCCGTAGGTCCCTCAAAGGGTATATCCGATATGGACAAGGCAATTGATGATCCTATCATTCCTGATATTTCAGGCGAACAGTCCTGGTCTACCGATAAAACTGTAACAGTAACCAAAACATCATTCCTGTATCCCTTGGGGAAAAGGGGTCTTAATGGTCTGTCTATCAGGCGTGATGTCAGTATTGCCTTTTCACTGGGTTTTCCTTCCCTTTTTATAAAACCGCCGGGTATTTTCCCTACTGAGTATAGTTTCTCCTCAAAATCCACGCTCAATGGGAAAAAGTCAATGCCTTGCCTTGGCTCCTTAGAAGCTGTCACGTTAGCCATGATTACGGTGTCACCGTATTGAACCAGGCAGGAGCCGTTAGCTAATTCTGCTATTTTGCCGATAGTTACTTTCAGTTCTCTTCCGGCAAGCATGTACTTAAATATTTTTTCTTCCATAGTACCTCCTTCAGTATAAAGTATAAAGCGGGTTCCCCCGCTTTACCGTTTTATCTTCTCAATCCTAATTTTGCTATAATGCTTCTGTATCTTTCAATGTCAGTTTCTTTTAAGTAGTTAAGGAAACCTCTTCTTCGTCCAACCATTTGTAAAAGACCTCTTCTTGAATGATGGTCCTTTTTGTTCTTCTGTAAATGCTCTGTAAGGTTATTGATTCTGTAGGTCAGCAAAGCTATCTGAACTTCCGGTGACCCGGTGTCATTCTCGTTGATCCTGTACTGCTCAATGATTTGTTTTTTGATTTCTTTATCCATTTTTTCCTCCAAATATAATTATTTCACCATAACCCAAGCAAAACGTTGAGGAGTCGTTTAACTTAGACTATGGAACTAATAAAGTCTATCATATTAATAGAATTTTGTAAATATTAATTTTTTAAAATTCCATTTTTTTTCAGTTAACTTGCTTTGTCTATGAAGACAATGTCTTTAATCTCTTCTACTTCTTGGTTGAATATCAGATTTGCCCCCTTCTTGTTGGATACAATCTTTAGGAGGTATTCTCTTTCCCCCATCCTGACCATATATTTGCCGTCGGGAGGAACCAAGATGCTGCTTTTGTTGCTTACAAAGCCCATGTTTTTATCCAGGTTAAAATTTATTTCATCCATATCCATGGTATATTTGTTCATTAAAAGTTTGTTGGCTTCATGAATCTTGCCTTCATTCAGCAAGTTCCTTATGAGGGTTGAGCTTACCGCAATCCCGTTGTACTTTACGGGAAGAATTTCTTCCACCGAGTACCCGTATTTGTCCTGAAATTCTCTCAATGTGTTAATATTGCCCGCTGCCCTGTAGCCAAAGGTAAAATTGTAGCCTACTACAATGTTTTTGGCCTTGTAATCTTCAACCAGCAGCTTGATAAAATCTTCCGGTGAATATTTGGATACAGTTTCATTCAGTTCTATTTCCACAATTTCATCTGCCTGGTAAGATTTTAGTATTTCAAATTTCTTATTTGGGCTGTTTATGTATTTCATATTCATTGAAGATTTCTTAAGGTCATTTTTTACAAATTTAAAGGTAATTATTATACTTTTTTGACCTGTTTCATAGCTTAAATCTATCATTCTTCTAATAAGGACGTCATGTCCTATGTGTAGACCGTCAAAGTTGCCCAGGGCAACACAAGAACCGTTCATATTTGCCATTTCCTCACCTGCTATACAAGCATTTTGTCTATTTTTATCCTGCCATCCCTTGTTTTTCTTCCGATACCTATCAGTTTATCCCTGCAATATACATAAAATACATCGCTTTTTACCCTTAATCCTCCATCTACTTCATTACCGGCTGTCAATCTGTCGTAGTGTTTTGATTCTATACTTATTTTATCCAGCTTATAAACCTGGTCAAGGGGAATCAAGCATTCATCCAGCCTCCTGTTATCACCCAGGAACTTAAGCTCTTCTAAGGTTATGGATTCATTTATGTGTAAACCATTTGATTCAGTTCTTATTAAAATTCCCATGTGGCCGTAAGTACCCAGGGCTTCTCCTATATCGTTGCAAAGAGTCCTTATGTAGGTTCCCTTGCTGCATCTGACTTTTAAAAGTGCCCTGGTACCCGTGAATTTAAGGAGTCTGATATCATAAACATGAATCTTCCTTCCTGCTTTTTCCACCTGTATGTTTTGCCTTGCATACTCGTATAACTTTTTTCCCTTTACTTTCAGAGCGGAATATGCCGGAGGAATCTGGGTTAGCTCTCCCCTAAATTTTTTTAAGACTTCCTTCAATTCATCGGGGCTTGCCGAAACCTTCTCCGATTGATTGGTAACTATGCCGTAGCTGTCCTGAGTATCGGTGCTTTGTCCCAAAATCAGTTCGCAAACATACTCCTTATTGCCCTTCATCAGGAATTCGCTTATTTTTGTAGCCTTGCCAACGCATACTACCAGGACTCCGGCAGCATTGGGATCAAGGGTGCCTGCATGGCCTGCCTTCTTAACATTTAAAATTTTTCTGACGCTGTTTACAACATCATGGGATGACATGCCTGTCGGTTTTAAAACATTAAGTATTCCTATCATGACTTCAAAAGATCTTTAAATTCCTCTAAGATAATTTTTTTTGTATTTTCAATGTTATCTTTAAGCTCAAAGCCTGCAGCCTTGGCATGGCCTCCGCCCTGGTACTTGAGAGAGATGGCGGAAACATCAATATCATTCTTTGATCTCAAACTTACCTTGGTACAATCGTCATATTCCTTGAGCACGCAGGATACTTCAATTTCCCTGATTTCTCTGATATATTCCACTACCCCGTCGACGTCTGCCATGTCCACATTGTTCCTTAATAAAATATCTTTCGTTATGGCAGTTATGCCTAATTTCTTGTCATAATAGAATTCAACATTGCTTACGCTTTCTAAAAATGCCTTCACTACATTGGCAGGTTTTGAATTGTAAACAAGGTTATCAATTTCAGACACGTTGACGCCCAAATCAATAAGCTCTGCAGCCTTTATATGAGTACGGCTGCTAGTATTTCTGTAAGAAAACTTTCCCGTATCCGTTAAAATGGCCACATATAACAAAACTGCCACTTCTTTGGTTATTTCCATTCCAGTAAGCTTCATAATATCATATAAAAGCTCTCCCGTGGAACTCATTTCCGGATCTATGATATTGATGTCCCCAAAGCCTGTATTGGTTTTGTGGTGGTCTATAACCACTCTTTTATTTGAATTCTTCAGGACATCCTCGAACTTACCCAGCCTTTTAGTATCGCTTGTGTCTAGGACGAACAAAAGGTCAAATTTTTCATTGTCATAGGCTTGTGCTATTATACTTTCGTCTGCAAAAGGCTTATAATTAAAAGGAATGGTACCGTCAATCATTACCCTTAAGTTTTTCTTTAAAGGCTTCAGAAACTTATACAGGGCCATTACCGACCCTATACAGTCTCCGTCCGGTGCCGTATGTCCGGCTATGCAAATTTTATCAGAAGTATTGATTAATTTAAGTATTTCCTTAACATCATTCTTCAGCATTATCTGTATTAACCTTCCTAACATTATCTTCTTCGATAACTTTGTCAATAAGCTTGCTTATGTGCAAACCTCTTTCGATTGAATCATCCCTCATAAAGATAAGTTCAGGAATAATTCTCATCTTTACCCTCTTGCCTATTTCTCTCTTAATAAAACCCTTGGCGCTTTCAAGAGCTATTAAGGTTGTATCGATATCCTTATAGTCCGAAACATATATTTTGGCAAATTTCAAATCTTCGGTCACTTGAACACCGGTTATGCTCATAAGCTCCGAAATTCGTGGGTCCTTTACATCACTTCTGATAATGTCGGACAAGGCTCTTTTTATTTCTTCCGATAACCTGTTATATCTTCTGCTTGCCATTTCTTACCCCTTCAATCCTATCTTTTTATTTCTTCCATGATATAGGCCTCTATTGCGTCGCCTTCCTTTATATCATTGTATTTTTCAATGCCGATTCCGCCTTCAAAGCCGCTTGCAAGTTCAGATACGTCATCCTTGAATCTTTTTAGGGATGCTATCTGGCCCTCATGAATCACTATATCATTGCGGAGAAGTCTTACCTTGGATTTTCTTGTTATTTTACCGCTTGTTACATATACCCCGGCAACAACCCCCACATTAGGTACCTTGAAGGTCTGCCTTACTTCAGCCCTGCCTAAGATTACTTCCTTATATATAGGTTTAAGCATACCCTTAACGGCAGATTCAATATCTTCGATAGCGTTGTAAATTATGTTGTAGGTACGAACATCCACATTTTCCTGTTTTGCCAGTTCCATGGCAGCTACGGAAGGTCTTACGTTAAATCCTATCACTATTGCATTTGAAGCAGAAGCAAGCAATATATCATTTTCGTTTATGCCTCCTACACCCCCGTGTATGGTATTTACCTTAACCTCATCCACGCTAAGCTTTTCCAGGGCTTGTTTAACTGCTTCGATTGACCCGCTCACATCTGCCTTAATGATTATATTTAAGTCTTTTACTTCACCCTTTTGTATTCTTTCGTACAAATCATCCAGGGATACTTTTGATGTAGCTTTTAGGCTTTCAAGATGTTTTTTGTCCTTGCGCTTTTCTGCTATGGTTTTTGCATCCTTTTCATTCTCCATTGCCACCAGAACATCTCCTGCCTGGGGTACTTCAGAAAGTCCCAAAATTTCCACCGGAACGGAAGGTCCTGCCTGGTTAATTCTCTTGCCCTTTGAATTAAACATGGCTCTCACTTTTCCGTGAGTACTGCCCACCAATACGTAATCACCTTTTTTCAGGGTGCCTTTTTCAATCAAAACCGTAGCCACCGGTCCCCTGCCCTTGTCAAGCTTGGCTTCTATAATGGTACCCTTGGCATTTCTTTTGGGATTTGCTTTTAATTCCTGGACTTCCGCAACCAATAAAATCATTTCAAGCAATTCTTCAATACCCATGTGTTTTTTTGCCGATACGGGTACAAAGATGGTGTCTCCACCCCATTCTTCGGCTATTACGCCGTGTTCGGCCAGTTCCTGTTTTACCTTATCCGGGTTTGCGGTAGGTTTATCGATTTTATTAACTGCTACAATAATGGGAACACCTGCAGCCTTTGAATGGTTTATTGCTTCAATGGTCTGGGGCATAACTCCGTCATCTGCCGCTACTACAATTACGGCTATATCAGTAACCTTGGCTCCCCTGGCCCTCATTGCCGTAAATGCTTCATGGCCCGGTGTATCCAAAAAGGTTATTTTCTTACCGTTTATCTCAACCTGGGAAGCTCCTATATGCTGGGTAATTCCTCCCGCCTCCTGCTCTGTAACCGATGTGTGCCTGATTGCATCCAACAGAGAAGTCTTTCCGTGGTCTACATGCCCCATTACGGTTACAATTGGCGGTCTTGGCTCCAGGGACCCTTCATCATCCACATCGTCCTTAAAGAGGGATTCCTCTAAGTTTTGCAGTTCGTCAACAACTTCAATCTTGTTTACCTTTGCCCCTAATTCTTCAGCTATCAGGGATGCTGTGTCAAAGTCAATCTCCTGGTTCATGTTGGCCATAACTCCAAGCATGATCAATTTTGACATAACCACATTAATGGGTACCCCTAATTTGTCGGCAAATTCTCTTACAACGATGGAGTCCTCCATGCTTATTGTTTTGGTTTTGTGTTGTTTTGGCTCAGGACGGCTTGGCTGCTGGGGCTTATTTTGTTTTTGCTTATCCTTGCTGAAGCCTTTCTTGACTTCCTTCTTGGTATCCTTCTTGTCTTCTTCAATTAATGTTTTCGGCGGTACTTTCTTTGCCGGCCCATGCTTTTTAACGGGTGACAATAATTTCTTGTCAACCTTTTTCAGTTTTGCCTGGTTTAAATCTATTTTTTCATCAATCAAGGGCTCATCATCAATAATGACATTTTTGCTGCTCTTGACTACCTTTGTTTTTTTGCTGTTATTTAAAGTATTTAAAGCTTTTTTGAATCTTAGAACCTCTAAATCCGTCAGAGAACTCATGTGGTTTTTAACTTTAATTCCCAATTCCTTTTCCACCAGTTGGGCCAGTTCTTTGCTGTTCATTTCCAATTCTTTTGCAAGTTCATATATTCTCATGCAACCACCTCCGGTTTATACATTATTTATTAAATACGATGCTATGTTCTTGTCGGTAACCGACAGAACGCTCACTGGATTTTTCCCCAGACTTTTTCCCAAATTTTCTTTTTCCCCATACTCTATATATGGGCACCTGTACCTGTCACAAATGAATTTAATGTTTTTCTTAGTTTTTTCGGACGCATCCCCTGCGATTACAACTAAAAAACTTTTGTTATTCTCAACATCCGATTTTGTAAGATCGAAACCTATGGAAATTTTTCCACCCTTCCTTGCCAGACCAAGCATTGAATATATTTTATTCATTTTTCCCTATCTCTTCCCTCAGAGCTTCCAACACCTCTTCCGGTATATCTGTTTCTAATGCTTTTGACAAAGCCTTTGATTTTATTGCTTTATTCAGGCATTCAACATTTTTGCATATATAGGTTCCCCGGCCGTTCTTCTTTCCCGTTGAATCGAAAAAAATTTCATTTTCCTTGGTTTTTACGATCCTGCACAATTCTTTCTTTGGAAAGTGCTCCATACAACCGATGCATTTTCTCATAGGAATCTTTCTCTTTTTCATACTTCCTCCCCTTTTTGCTGGTTCAGTTGAGATTCGCTTATTATATCAATCTTCCATCCCGTAAGCTTGGCGGCAAGTCTAACATTTTGTCCTTCCTTTCCAATGGCCAGAGACAGCTGATTGTCAGGAACAACGGCTACTGCCGTTTTTTCTTTTTCATTGGCCGTAACCTTGATAATCTTGGCTGGCCCTAAGCTGTTGGCTATGAATTTTTCGGGATCTTTTTCATAAACTATGATATCAATTTTTTCCTGATTCAGTTCATCAATAATATTTTTAACCCTGGTGCCCTTGTTGCCTACACAGGAGCCTATGGGCTCAACATTGGGGTCGTGAGAAAAGACGGCAATTTTTGTCCTTGAGCCTGCTTCCCTTGCAATTGAGTATATTTCAATAATGCCGTCATGAATTTCAGGCACTTCAAGCTCAAACAATCTCTTAACCAGGTTGGGATGACTTCTGGACAAAAGGATATTGGCACCCTTGCTGGTGTTTTTAACTTCCAAAATAACGGTTTTTATCCTGTCTCCGGGCTTATATACCTCCCCGGGTATTTGCTCGTTTACTGATAATATACCCTCGATTTTTCCCAGGTCAACAAATATATTTCCCTTATTTTCTCTTTGTACGATACCTGTCAGTATATCCGATTCTCTTCCGTAGAATTCATTGTAAATCGATTCCCTTTCAGCCTCCCGGATCTTTTGCAGTATCACCTGCCTTGCTGTTTGAGCCGCTATGCGGCCGAAATCCTTCTTGGGCTTTATTTCAATTTTTACGATATCCCCTAATTCATATTTTGGATCTATCGTCCTTGCTTCCTCCAAAGAAATTTCCAAATTATTGTTTTCTACGCTTTCCACAACGGTCTTGGACTGGTAAAGCTTGTATTCCCCATTTTCCTTATCTATTTCAACACTGAAATTCGTAGCCTTGCCGAAATTTTTCTTGTATCCTGTTTCCAATGCGGTTCTTATGGCTTCCAAAACAACATCCTGGTCAATGCCCTTCTCTTTTTCAAGCTCTTTTAACGCATTCAAAATATCCTTGTTCATTTAAACCCCTCCACTAAAAATCCTCAATCACTCTATTAATCTTTGATATATCTTTAAGCTCAATAAGCAAGCTTTCTTCTCCTGCTTCAATAACTATACTGTTTTCTCTTTTTTCCTTCAATACACCAACCATTGACTTTTTACCCTCAAGAGGCTTGTAAAACTTGGCTTCAACTAAGTTTCCTATATTTCTTATATAGTCCTCTTCCCTCTTAAAGGGTCTTTCAAGCCCCGGTGAAGATACTTCCAAAAAGTACTGTTCTTCTATGGGGTCTGCTTCGTCAAGTTTTTTACTGAGAACCCTGCTCACATCAGCCGTATCATCCACACTTACCCCTCCCGGCTTATCTATGTAGATTCTTAAATATTTAAAGGGTCCCTCTTTC
>Ga0255344_1003090_pt1 | contig 18730 bp, 19 predicted proteins | sample wastewater_treat_5_FD_192414 | JGI IMG/M metagenome (GOLD analysis project Ga0255344, IMG submission 192414) | Wastewater microbial communities from Lulu Island WWTP, Vancouver, Canada - plant18 | ecosystem: Engineered > WWTP > Wastewater > Unclassified | place: Canada: Vancouver, British... | reverse complement strand
CCCTGAGTTTGCAGATGAAATTTTATGTAAACACGGAGGCATAAATGGCGGAACTTGAATCTGTCGGCGACGAAATTGCTACAGTATCTAGCCTGAAAGGCGATTTTAAAAGACTCGGACTTTCAAAAGGAATGACAGTAATTGTTCACGCTTCTCTGCGGTCTTTCGGCTGGGTTTGCGGCGGGCCTGTAAGCGTCATTCTTGCGCTGGAGGAAGTTCTTGGCTCTGAGGGAACTCTTGTTATGCCGTCACATTCGTATGATGTCTCTGATCCTGCTAATTGGGAGAATCCTCCTGTGCCTTCAGCTTGGATTGAACGTATACGCAATGAAATGCCTCTTTTTCATAAAGATTTAACCCCGACAACTTCTATGGGCAAAATTGCAGAAACCTTCCGCAAGCAGGACGGTGTTGTACGAAGCAGTCATCCGTCTTCTTCTTTTTGCGCCCGCGGCAGGCATAAAGACTATATTGTTCAGGATGATAAACTTGATTTTTCACAAAATGAACAAAGTCCCCTAGGGCGGTTTTACGAGCTCGGCGGATATATTCTTCTAATAGGTGTTGCTCACGAGAAAAATACCTCCCTTCATCTTGCCGAATACAAGGCGGATTATTCAGGAAAAAAGATAATACAAGAAGGGTATCCCTGTATGGAGAACGGAAAACGGGTGTGGAAAACTGCTTCCGATATTGCGTATAAGTCTGATGACTTTCCTTTAATTGGTTATGAATATGAGGCAGGCGGAAAGGTAAAAAAAGGGTATGCCGGAAAGGCTTTGTGCCGCTTGATTAATCAAAGAGATTTTGTGGATTTTGCTGTAACATGGATGGAGAGAAACCGGCGGGCGGCTGATGGTCTTTAAAGTTGGAAGCAAATTTTAGTAATCAGGTTCACTTTAAAACCAGTCTTACAGTATAAGTTTTTCTGTCATTCTCTTGACGCGCATTATTGTTTTATATTAAACTAATTCACATGAAAACAATTACAAACAAAGTATTAATCCGCAAACTAGCGGTAACAGGCGCTTTAGGCGCTCTAACAGTTGTATTAAGCGTAACTCATTTAGGCTTAATTCCCTTTGTCTCAGGAGCTGCTATAACCATTCTTCAAATTCCGGTTATTATTGCAGTTCTCATGGAAGGCTTTGCTGTCGGTTTAGGCGTCGGCGCCATTTTTGGTGTGTCCTCCCTTATTCAGGCTGCGATGAATCCAACCGGTGTACTGGATCCATTTTTTGTAAATCCTATTGTGTCAGTTATACCCCGTATGCTCATTGCAGTTATTACATATCTTGTTTTTAAGGGTTTGCAGACTTTTAATAAAAAAAATCAGCCGGTTATAAAGACCGTTTTTGCAGGAGCAGCAGCGTTTTTTGGTTCAATGGCAAATACTGTTTTTGTCATTGGTTCTTTGTACCTTGTTTATGCGAAAGACATTTTGGAATTAGCAGGAGGCAAGGGATACTTTGCTTTTATGCTTATCCTCCTTCCTCAGGCTTTACTGGAAGCTGCTGCATCTGTTATACTGTGCACGGCGGTAATTGCAGTTAAAGAAACAGCTTTCCGCAAAAAACCAAAACTAGTTGAGGAAGTTGATAAAACGGAATGAAGGTAATAATAATCGGTGCCGGATTCAGCGGTGTACAGCTTGCAAAACGTCTTGTGTCAGAACGCTACGATGTTGTTCTTATAGATAAGGATGAGGAAACTGTCCGTCATGCTTCTAACCGGCTCGATTGTATGGTTGTGCAGGCTAACGGTAATAGTCTTGTAACCCTTGAGGAAGCAGGTATTGCCAAAGCTGATGCCCTTGTTGCCTTAACAGAGTCCGACGAGCTTAATATGATAACCTGTTCGCTTGCCGACTCTGTGTACCCCGATTGTATTAAAATAGCACGAGTGCGCAATTATGAATATTATAAAGATGTTGAGCATATAGATTTTCAAAATAGGCGCCCCCTTTACGGCATTAACTATATGGTTCACCCCGACATTGAGGCAGCAGAAGCTATAGTGAGTGCTGTTGATCACGGCGCTGTATCAGATATTATAGAATTTGAAGGAAGTGATTTTGAGGTAACGAGTGTTACCATAGAAAAGGGAAGTAAACTGGACGGAATATATGTTCAGAACATTAGAACTCTTACTGAAAATTCGTTTTTAGCTGCTTATGTTGAGCATGAAAATGAAGCGTTTATGCCGACTGGAAGTACTATTTTGCAGGCCGGCGATCGTGTGGGTTTTCTTGCCCGTAAAGAACATGTTAATGAAATTCTGGAACTTTGCGGTTCGGAACAGCGGATAATTAAAAAAATTGCAGTTCTTGGTGCAGGGCGCATTGGAACACTGATTGCAGAACGTCTTATAAAAAGCGAAAAAACATCTTTTCTATCCCGTTTTTTAGGTGCTCATAAAAAATTATCACAGGAATTTGTCATCATAGATAAAGATGAAAAACTTGCACGCGAGGCGGCAGAACGCTTTCCAGAAGCTAATGTTTTTAGGGCAGATATTACCGATGAAGGCTTTGTTGAAGAAGAAGGATTGCAGAATTTCGATCTAATAATTACTGCCACCCATAATCACGAATTAAATATTGTAACATCAGCCTATTTAAATTCTTTTAAGCATCCTAGAACCGTCTGTCTTGTAACAAATGGAAGTTATGCCGAAATTGCCCGTAATATAGGTATTGATGTTGCCATTCCTATTAAGGATGTTGTAATTGACGCTATTTTAAGTCATTTACGGGGAAAAAATGTTACCCGCATTCATACCCTCTCAGAAGGCGAGCTTGAAATAATTGAGGTAAAAATTCTTGACGATTCTAAATACATCGGAAAAACCCTCAAAGATATTGCTCTTGCCGGTGTTTTTCTTGTTCTTCTCATAAAATCTTCCGCTTCTGACGACTATCTTATTCCAACTGGAAATACAGAGCTCAAATTAGGCGACACTCTGGTAATAATTTCGAATACGGAAAAAAGCCGTATCGTAATGGAAAATTTCGGAGTTGAAGGATGATTCTTCCCTTTATACGTATTATCAGTCTGCTGCTGGTTATAGTTGCAACAACTATGCTTTTTCCTGCTGGAATAGCCTTATATTACGGTGAAACCACAGCTTTATGGTCATTTCTTATTTCTATACTGATAAGCTGGGCTGCCGGTGCTGTTTTTTTGTTTGCAGGAAGAGGACGAAAACTTAAGATGTCGACAAGAAGCGGGTTTGCGGTTGTTGCCTGCGCCTGGACTTTTGCAAGTTTTTTAGGCGCCTTTCCTCTTTATCTTTCCGGCTGCTTTTTATCTTTTACCGATGCATTTTTTGAGAGTGTGTCCGGCTTCACTACGACAGGCGCAACTATTCTTGCATCTGTAGAAGTTCTTCCAATATCTATGAATGTATGGCGCTGTCAGATGCACTGGCTTGGCGGCATGGGAATTGTAGCCTTGACAGTTGCTTTAATGCCGCTTCTGGGAGTCGGCGGTTTCCAGCTTATAAAAGCGGAAACAACCGGTCCGGAAAAGGGAAAGTTCACTCCGAAAATTACCGTTACAGCAAAAATACTCTGGTTTATATATTTGGCGTTTACTATTATTCAAACGGTGCTGTTGATGGCCGCAGGTATGAATTTCACCGATGCTGTTTCTCATTCTTTTGCAAGTCTTGGGACAGGCGGTTATTCAACAAGAAATGCCAGTATCGGTGCCTATAATTCTCCGGCTATTGACTGGATATGTACAGTATTTATGATTCTCGGTGGTGTAAACTTTACCCTGTATTACCGGGCAATTCAAAGAAATGGAAAGGAAATATTTGAAAATACTGAATTGAAAGCATATTTGGTAATAATCTTAATATCGGTACTCATAGTCGCAATTTCGATTTTACCCCAATATGGAAATTTTCTAACATCGATCCGTTATTCAGCTTTTCAGGTTGTTTCTATTATTACAACTACCGGCTTTTCTACTGCTGATTTTACGAAATGGGCTCCTCCTGCCCAGCTGGTCCTTTTTTTTCTGATGTTTATAGGCGGGTGTTCTGGTTCTACCGGGGGTAATATTAAAGTAATCCGCTGGGTTGTATTGGGAAAACAGATGATGAACGAAATACGGCGTATGCTTCACCCTCACGGTGTATTCAGCATAAGGCTGAATGGAAGGGCAGGGAGAAAGGATTTAGTATACAGTGTTTCGGCCTTTATCTTTTTATATTTTATGCTCGTTCTCGTAACTACTATTGTTGCTTCCTTTGACGGTGCCGATATTATTACCTCTTTTACTTCAAGTCTTGCCATGGTGGGAAACATAGGACCCGGATTTGGAAAAGTTGGACCTGTTGAAAACTACGGATTTTTCTCGCCGTTTACGAAATGGTGGTTCTCTTTTGCTATGATTGCAGGCCGTCTTGAGCTTTATACTATGCTTGTCTTTTTTATGCCGGTTTATTGGAAAAAATAAGCGCCCCTGTAGCGGAGCGCTTATCAGTTTACTTAATTGCTTAAGCAAATTCTAATTCTTAAGCTCTATTTAATTGTGTAAGCAATTGCTAATCAATAAGCTTCATTTGATTGCTTAAGCAATGTCTAATCCTTAAGCTTCATTTGATTGCTTTAGCAATGTCTAATCCTTAAGCTTCATTTGATTGCTTTAGTCTGCCAGCGTTTGCTCTTCCAGCGTAAGAGCATTACAATACCTCGCAGCGTTTCATCAGTACCTGTAGAAATCCAAATACCTATCATGCCGAGTCCTGAAGTAATTCCTAACAGGTAGCTTCCGAGCACCATGAAGAACCACATGGAAAAAATACCGTAAAATACCGGGAACTTGACGTCTCCGGCGCCTTTTAATGCACCTATTGATATGAGATTTAAGGAACGGCCGAACTCAATATATATGGAAAAAATGAGAAGGTTTGCAACTGTTTTAGAAATTTCAGGATCAGCTGTAAAAATTGATATTAGTGGAGTTTTTATAAGATTCACCAGCAAAATTAATACTACAGAAGATGCAGTTCCTATTGCCTGATACTTATACAACGTGCGGTAGGCTTTATCTGGCTGTTTTGCACCGACAAAGTATCCGGTCTTAATTTGTACAGCGTTTCCTATTGCCATAGCGAAAACAAAAACGAAACGGACTATTGTCTGCACATATACTTGAGATGACATTGCAGCTGTTCCGAGCGTGGTTATCATGGCCATGATCACAATCTGAGCAACATTATATGAAAGGTTTTCTCCCGCTGTCGGTATGCCGATTGAAAGAATGGTCTTATAAATTCTTGCAGGAACTTGTGTGATGCCTTTAAGTGAAAACTTGACATCCGGTTTCCTGCGGATTACAAAGGCAAAAAGAACACAGGCAACGAGCTGCGATAAAACAGAAGAAGCAGCAACACCCGGAACGCCGAGAACTGGAATGCCGAAGGGTCTATACAGTGCTGCCGCATTTCCTGCAACATTTACAAGGTTTGCTATGATAGAAATATACATAGCCTCTTTAGTATAACCATAGGCTCTGAGTATTGATCCTTGAAGCATGTTAAAAGCTGTAAAAATTGCACCGAATCCGCCTAAGATTACGAGATACTCATAGGCATGCTGCCTTACACCATCTTCCAATGTGTATGTGCTTAGAAAGGGTTTTGCCCCGATTATTACTACTAAGGTCATTACTACGGCAATAATTACAACCATTATAGTACTTGCCTGTGCAACCTGTTTTAGTTCTGTTTCTCTGTTTCCTCCTATATATTGTGCAAGAACAATGGTTACACCAATGCAGATGACATTAAATAGAATTTGAATAAAGAAAACAAACTGTGCTGTCATACCCACAGCAGCTACTGCTTCCTGGGAATATGAACTAAGCATGACTGTATCTACGGAGGATACAAGCATTCTAAATAGAGATTCAAAAAAAATAGGCACGGTAAGTGCCAACATGGGTAGAGAACCTCTATCAACCTTTTTAGCAAAGGTATTTTTATTGTCTAAGCTCATGAATAATATTGTATATTTTTTCAATTTTTAAATCTATCAGATTGATATGAAAGAGAAGAAAAGTGCAGAGTTTCTTGAAAGATGTAGGATTGTAAAAAGATGGTTTATCTACTAATATATACATAAAATGGAGGTTCTATGCTGAATAGTATTTTAGCTTTTTTTGGGGAAGGACTCGCTGCAATCGGCTGGCAGCAGCTTCTCATGTACGGTATAGGTATAGCGCTTATATGGGTTTCAATTGCAAAAGATTATGAACCAATGCTGCTGCTCCCGATCGGATTTGGAGCAATCCTTGTTAATCTTCCGCTCGAAGTTGTCTGGCAGCATGATGGAGCGGCCGGAGCGATTAAAATCCTTTTTGATGCAGGTATTTTGACAGAGGTTTTTCCTCTTCTTATCTTTATTGGTGTTGGAGCTATGATAGATTTCGGACCGCTTTTTCAGCGCCCGTGGCTTATGCTTTTTGGAGCTGCTGCCCACCTTGGAATCTTCGTAACAATATCTCTTGCAGTTGCTCTAGGCTTCAGCTTAGAGGAAGCTGCCTGTATAGGTGTTATAGGCGCAGCAGATGGACCGACTACTATTTTTATTACGACAAAACTTGCAAAAGACCTTCTAGGTCCGATTATGGTTGTAGCGTATTCGTACATGTCCTTAGTTCCCATTATTCAGCCCCCGGTTATTAAGGCTTTAACATCAAAAAATGAACGCTTAATAAGAATGCAGGCTGTAGATCACGATATTCCCCGTGTAATTTTTATTATTTTCCCGATTGCTGTAACTATTATCTGCAGTCTTCTTGTTCCCATTGCAGCGCCTCTTATAGGCTTTTTAATGTTCGGCAATTTAGTTCGTGAATCCGGTGTTTTGGCAAAACTTTCAAGTACTGCACAAAATGAGCTTTCAAATATTGTAACCCTGCTTTTAGGAATCTCTGTCGGCGGTTCAATGAGAGCAGAAAGTTTCTTACGCCCGGAAACCCTGCTTATTATGGCGCTCGGCCTCTTTGCTTTTATTTTTAATACAGCAGGCGGCGTGCTTTTTGCAAAGTTTATCAATCTGTTTTTAAAGAAGAAAATTAATCCTATGCTCGGTGCCTGCGGTATATCAGCATTTCCAATGTCGAGTCGTGTTATACAAAAAATGGCGCTTAAAGATGATCCGTCAAATATCATCCTTATGCATGCTGTTAGCGCGAATGTGTCCGGACAACTGGGTTCTGTTGTAGCGGGCGGTCTTGTGCTTGCATTAATTCCTATACTAATTGGAGGCTGATATGAATATTGATACATTGGAAAAAAGCTTTATTCTCATGGGAACAGGAATGGCTGTGTTGTTTTTATTTATGGGATTACTTATAGCTGTGGTGCATTTCGGCATTAAACTATTGCAAAAACTTCCACAAAAAACACAGTGATGGTTTATGTGTTTAAAGAAGTATAGTAAAGGAAATAAAAGGAATTTTCAGCAGATATGAGAAGAATATTTTTTTGTGGGTGTTGTCTTTTATGTTTGACCTTTATTTATTCTCAAGCAGAATCATTTGTCATAGCTTCGGGCGACGGTATTGAGTTTAGAAAAGAAGATCTTTCCGGAAAGATTACGCTTTGTTTTTATGAAACATATAAAACAATGGAAGTAAACCAGGAAGCAAAAGAAAGATTAGCAGGGTATTTTTCTTCTCAAAGCGCAGAGCGCATTGAAGCGGTGCGTATACTCGGCGTTACCGACTGTACCGAAGCTAAATGGCCCTTTGTGGGAATGTGGAAAAAAGGGCTGGTATCTGTCTCGGAGCAGATTAAGCAGACAATATACGGGGATTGGGACGGATCAATGAAAGCCCACTATAATCTGGATGTTGAGTATCCTCAGTTAATTATTTTTAATAACAAGGGCTCAATTGTGTATCATAATAAAAGCTCTGTAACACCTGATGATCAGGAAGTAATTATTCAAATTTTTGAAAACCTGTTTAAAGAGCAGAACCTGTAGTATTGGTGCTGAAATTTCTGCGGTAATTAAAAAAGCATCCCTAAACGGCTCCTTTTAAGAGAAGCTGTTTTGGATGCTTTTTTTATGGTAAGACTGCTCTTAAAAGGGGACAGTCCCGTTTCATCGTCTACTTTGTTAAAAGTTTATTCATTCTCTTAACAAAGTCTGCAGGATCTTTTAGTTCAGTTCCGCTTAATAAAAGAGCCTGATCTAAAAGGACAAAGGAAACATCTGCAATGAAGTCAGTGTCCTCAGTATCTTTCAGTTTTGAAACAAGGGCGTGATCGCCGTTTACTTCGAGAATGGGCTTTACTTCTCCCATACCGGCCTGTCCCATTGCCTTCATCATGCGTTCCATCTGGAGTGAGGGATCGTTTTCATCAACAACGATGCAGGAAGGTGAATCGGAAAGGCGTTTTGAGAGATGAACATCTTTTACCTTGTCGCCGAGAGCTGCCTTAATTTTTTCTACAACAGGCTTAAACTCTTTTTCTTTTTTCTCTGCTTCTTTTTTATCGACACCGAGTTCCTCATCACTGCCTGCCCTGTTTACCGCTTTAAGGTCAAATTCTTTGTACTTGTTGAGCGAGGGAATTACGATGTCGTCAATATCGTCTGCCATGATGAGAACTTCAAACCCCTTAGCCTTGTATGCTTCCAGAAGCGGGGATGAACGGAGATTTTTCTCGTCGCCGCCTGTGATGAAGTAGATTGCCTTTTGATCAGGTTTCATGCGTTGTACATAGTCTGCAAAACTGGTCCATGCATTTTCGCCTGTTCCTTCTGCAGCAGTACTCTTAAATCTGATAATTTCTGATATTTCTTCACGGTTAGCAAAGTCAGAGTACAAGCCCTCTTTTAAGGGTCTATTGTACTGGCTTATAAAACTGTTCCAATTATCAATTTTTTCTTTATTTTCTGCGCTCGGCTCTACGCCTTCACCTGCTTCTGCAAGTGTTTTTTTTGCTTTATCGGCTGCATCTGCCATTTTCTTAAACTCGCTCAAGAGCTTTTTAACAGAGGAAGTTTTGATGGTAGAAAGAATTCTATTCTGCTGTAAAATCTCGCGGCTTACGTTGAGCGGAAGATCTTCTGAGTCTATAATACCGCGTACAAAGCGGAGGTAAGCGGGAAGAAGTTCGCGGTCGTCGTCGGTGATGAAGACCCTCTTAACATAGAGTTTTACGCCGCTCTTGTAATCTGCCTGATACATATCAAAGGGTGCAGTCTGCGGAACATAAAAAAGTGTTGTGTATTCCTGAGTTCCTTCTGCATTGGTGTGCACGTACATGAGCGGATCTTGCGTATCGTGCGAAAGTGTCTTATAAAAATCGTTGTAGTCTTCTTTTTTAAGATCGCTCTTGGCACGTTTCCACAAGGCGCTTGCACTGTTGATCTGATCAATCTTATCTTCTTTGCCGGTTTCCTTCCCTTTGTCGTCATATTTTTTCTGTTCATAATGAAGGAAGATGGGGAATGCAATGTGATCGCTGTAGCGTTTAACAAGATCTTCAATCTTCCATCTTGTTGCGTATCCTTTGTCTTCATCGCTTAGGTACATAACAACTGCAGAGCCGTGAGATGTGTCAAACCCGTATTTTTTCGATTCATCACTGTCTGCTTTAAGCTCTTCAATTTCAAATGATTCTGTCCCGTCACTTATCCATTTGAAAACTTTATCTGTTCCTGCTTTGCGGGTAATAACTTCGATTTTTGTAGAAGTCATAAAAGCCGAATAAAAACCGACACCAAACTGGCCGATGAGTGCCGAATCTTTTTTAGCCTCTTTTTCAAGTTTTTCCAGGAAGGCTTTCGTTCCAGAACGTGCAATAGTGCCGAGGTTCGATGTTAGATCTGCTTCATCCATACCAATACCGGTATCTTTAACGGTGAGGGTTTTTGCCTCTTCATCGAAAGATATGTCGATTCGCGGATCAAAAACTACAGATTTGTACGCATCATCGGAGAGGGTTAAATATTTTAACTTATCCAGAGCGTCCGATGCATTAGAAACGATTTCCCTAAGGAAAATATCTTTGTTTGAGTAAAGAGAGTGAATGATTAATTTGAGAAGCTGAGACACTTCTGTTTGAAACTGATACTTGGCCATGTTATTCCTCTATATATAATAAAGTTGATAGGTAAAATATAATTAAAAATAAAAAAAGCGGCAAGTTTTTTGAGAAAAAACTGCCGCAGTCTTCTGGTTTTACTATATTGGTCAGTATTGTAAGGTTCAGTTCAGTTCTTTAAGTTCTGCCCCTATCGACTTCGCTGCAATTGCGCCGTCGGAAGCAGCTTTTACAATTTGTAAAAATCCTCCTGCGGCATCCCCAGCTGCATAAATTCCGGGGAAGTTTGTTTTCATTCCGCTGTCTGTTATTATTGTACTGCTCTCAGCTCCCGTCCCGGTCTCCAGTCCCAGTTTCGCTGCAAAATCTGATGCCCCTGCAGTACCCAGCGCAACAAAAATTCCCTGAACACTAAAAAGCTCTGTTGCAGTACCGCTGTCTGTTACCGCTTCTATTCCGCTCACCGTCTGTTCACCGGTAATCTTTACAATTTTTCCTTTTACTACTTTTACCCCTTCGGGAACTTCTCCTTCTAAGGGGAGCCCGTTCGTAAAAAGAGTGATATTCTTTGTAAGATTATAGAGGTGTTCAAGCTCAGAAAGAGCATATGCTCCGTTACCTATTACAGCAACGGCCTTGTTTTTATAGAAGAACCCATCGCAAACGGCACAAAAACTAATTCCCTTGCCTTTAAACTCTTCAAAGCCCGGAACCTTTAATCCTGTTCTCTGCTTTCCCGTTGCAATTAATACAGATTTGGCCAGAATATCAGTTTTATTATTCGATCCCTTTATGGTAACTAGAAATCTGTATGGTTCCTGTCCGTAAGCTGCTTCTAGAGAAGTTACTTCTGCACTAAGAACTGGAATACCAAGGTTTTCAGCCTGTGTAACTCCTATTCGTGCCAGCTCCTCGCCGCTTAACGGTTTTTCCAAGCCGTAATAGTTTTCAATTTTTTCTGCCTTGCCAAGTGCTCCATAATCCTTGCCTATGACAACAACTGAATGTTTTGCTCTTTTAAGATAGAGAGCGGCGGTAATTCCGGCCGGACCCTTTCCAATTATAACAGTGTCAAATTGTGTTTCCATAGTGCACCTCGAAAAATGATATATAAGTATAATATAGTAAAAAAGAGTTCCTTTGTGTAACATACTCACAAAAGGAGGAAAATAACTGTGAGACCTATATTAAACAAACAAACCGGTGCAGACGAATTTATACTCTACTATTGGTTAAAAGAGGAATTAGTCTCTTTTTGTAAGGAGCAGGGATTAAGCACCGGCGGCAGTAAGGAAGAGCTTACAAAAAGGGTTTTGGAATATTTGAAGCCCGGCAGCGTATTGCCTTCAGTAAAAATAAAGACGCAAAAGCCTCAGAAAAACACAGAGATCCTTTCGCTGGATGCAAGGATTCCGGCAGGATGCAGAAGTGATGAAATACACCGTGAGTTTTTTAAGAGTGTAATAGGTGATCATTTTAAGTTTAATGTTTCTTTTATGAACTGGCTGAAAGAAAATGCCGGGAAAACGTACAGAGAAGCCGTTGAGCAATGGCTATGTATTATGGAAGGAAAAAAAAGCGGAAAAAAGCAGGAAATAGGGAAGCAGTTTGAGTATAATACATACACACGAGCTTTTTTTGAAGATAATCCAGATGCAAAAAGAGAAGACTGCATAGCATGCTGGAATTATAAAAAATCGCTTCCTGGGCACAATAAGTATGATGAAAAGGATCTTGAAGTCCTCACATTACAATAATATACTATCGTTACAGATACGCTATTTATCAGTATGGTGCCGGATGAGAAGGCAGAAGATATGGAGTGCGGATATGCCTTCTTGCAGATGAAATATATCGTGCTATAATAAATATCTGGAATAGGAGGTATGATAAAAAGCGTCAGTAATAGCGCCGCTTTTTATCATCTAAAGTTTGCGCTACAAACTTTCTTATTAGACTGTACTTTCTTTCTGCGATGCGAAAGTACTTAAAAAAGACAGTTCGAAAACTCAAGTTTTCTCCTTGTCTTTTTTTTAAGGAGAATTGAATGGGTTTTTTAAGAGCGGTATTGTGTATACTTCTTCCGCCCCTTGCAGTACTCGATAAGGGATGCGGATCTGTACTGATAGTTTCGCTGCTGACTATTGCCGGCTGGGTTCCGGGTGTTATAGCAGCTTTAATAATAAATAACAGGAGATAAATATGGTAAAGCATATTGTAGCATGGAGACTTAAAGAAGAAGCTCTTGGAAATTCGAAAGAGCAGAATGCTAAACTGATAAAGGAAAAACTTGAAAACCTTGTTGGTAAAATTCCGGGGCTTTTAAAAGCTGAGGTAGGAATAAATTTTACACAGGATGAGTGTGCAAGCGATGTTGTACTGTATTCAGAGTTTGAGTCAAAGGAAGCTTTATCAGCGTATCAGGTACACCCAATACATAAAGAGGCCGCAAAATTTGTTCTGGAATGCAGAACAGAGCGGCGGGTAATAGATTTCGAAGTATAATAATGTTAGGAGGGTCTATGAAAAAAATTCACTTAGTATGGTTTATTCCGCTGCTGCTGGTTTTTACCGGCTGTATGACAGGCGATGTTTCCAGCGACGGAGCAATGCTCAAGGCCTATCTAGATCCTGCCGCACTCAAAGAACTTACAGAGAATCCGAGAAGCGATATTTGGATAATTGACGTAAGACCGTTATCAGCTTATAACGCAGGACATATTCCAACAGCAAAAAGTTACCCTTCAAGTGAAGTTATGAGCAGAATAGATGAGCTTCCTAAGTCCCAGTACTTAATTGTGTATTGTGAAACAGGGGGAAGAGCTGGAGCGGTAATATCGAACCTTGAAAAAGAAGGCTATACCAGAATGATGAACTGGGGCGGATACAAGCGCTGGCCCTATGAATTTGAGAAAGCAGAGTAATTTATAAAACCCCTTTTTAACTGAACCGGAGAAGGTAATGAAGAAAATTTGGTTTTTTCTAATATTTTTACCAGAAATATTTTGCTGTACAGGCTGTATTTCATATTATGCAACACCTCTTACCTCAAATTCCATAAAGGGGACGATAGATACTGTCGGACCGGCTTTTACGAATATTGACGAAGGCTGGCATCCTTATGCAAGCGGTGTTTACTTTGACAAACAGTTATTGAGCGATCTTTATTCATCAGCAGAAACAATGAGAGGCGGAGCATTAACAGCCGGCATAAATTATCATAAAAAATTTGATAAAGAAAATGCAATATATCCATTTATTGGATCAGCCTTGTCTGCCTCTTTATTGCAATACACGCCCTATTTTACAGAAGAACAATCTATTGCCTACGAATCTGCAGGCATTGATATTTCCCGGCCCGGTTTAGATTACTCTGCAGAATTAACCATAAAACCAGGAATATCTTTTTATACTAAACATCTGCTTAGTTCATATTATTTAATAGCACTGGCAGAATATGAGAACGGCGAATATACTGCACTCCGGAAAAGAGCCGACGGCATACAAAGTACATACAACCTTGTTGATAATGAATTCTCTTTCGGCTTCGGTTTTGGAGTTGATATTCAGTCCGGAATAATGGAAGAAGCTGATATTGGTTTAAATGTCGAATGCTGTTCGGTATTTAATAAAACACAGTCTGTTCCCTATGCTTTTGTTGAAAACAATGTTATAGGCAGGCCTTCTTTGGGCGGTGAACTGCATCGTTTTACTTCCTTCAGGTATGGTCCCTATATTGATTATAAAAATATGAGACTATCCTGTCTCATGGCGGATAAAGAAACCTTTCGGTTCATGTCTCATATAAATTTTAAGAGAGGATAAACAGGGTGAGAACTTTTGCTGTATCGGCCTCTATATTAGTGTGTATGATACTTTTTTCCTGCGGAGGAGAATCTTTTTCTCCGGGGGAGATGCGGTATACATGGAATCCTACGTTCGCAGATCTTTATATAAATGACAAGCTTGCTTTGAGAGGTGATTTTTTATTGGATCATGGATCAGGCGCAAGTGTAACTGTAAAAGCCGTTATGCATCCTGAGGATGGATGGCAATTTGCTAATTGGTATTTTAAAAAAGAGAACGGTCTTTTTACTTCTCCCGATGTGAAATCGTATGAAGAAAATCCGTTAACATTTAATGTTGATGATAACCCCCAGCATCTTTATCTTAAGGCAGTAAGATTCCAGGTAGATGATTATACTGTTTCTGATACCGAAGAAAAAATATTTATGACATTTAGAAATACAGGAAATAAACGGGCAGGAATTTATTCTTTAAGGGATAAGACTCTGAGTTTTTTTGAAGATGAAAGATATACGGATTATACAATTGATCCTTTTGGCCGGGCTTTTTGTTTGGATCGGGAACTGGGGGTTATGTATATTCTTGATTGGGAAAAAGAAGAATTTGAGGAATTACTAACTGATTTTCCTTCAACAGTAAAATTGGGCGGTATTGACGACGAAGCCTATTCATTTTCATGGTCCCCGGATATGACTAAATGTGCCTATATTTATGATAATTATGAAGTTAATGAATATTCATTATGCATTCTAGATAGGGCTAGTGGTACTGTTAAAACAAAGCAATTATTAGATACCTGGATCGATGAGCTCAAGTGGCCGCTAGACTCGAAGTTTTTATATTCGATGGAAATTTTGCATACTACAAATGGTTTATCACATAGCCGCATAATTAGGTATAAACCTGACTCATTATTGGAAACAGAAATTTGTACATACCCGGGCACAATGAAAAACTTGTCCGGGCCGGATGAGTTTGGTAATTTCTATTTTTATGACAATTCAAACAGTTCAAATTCTAAAGATAACATTATTATAAGGATGAATGAAGAAAAAGGAACAGCTGCAACATTATTTAGTTTTGACGACTTCGATAAAATTACAGGAGAAAATACATATGAGTATTCAAGATCACCTACTATCCGGCAGCATCGAAAAACTATAACAATAACAACAGACAAAGCTGCCTATGCAGCAACTTTTAATAGACCTGCCTTACTATTTTTCTTTTCAGAAACCTTTTTTATGCAAGGTGATACAATTCTTATCCTCCCTAATTCGAATATTTTCATTGTAAAAACCCTCTCAAATTATGCTGAGGATCTGTATCTGTGCAATTTTGCCGGCGAAGAGGAAAGAATTACCAAACCAGAGTGTTTTTTATAAGATTTCGTTCTTTTTTGCATAATTACTTAGTCTTTGCATTGACACCTTTTAGTTTAGGTGGTATCATACCTGAACAATACGGCGCAGGATAGAGCAGTTGGCAGCTCGTCGGGCTCATAACCCGGAGGTCGAAGGTTCAAGTCCTTCTCCTGCTAAAAATAAAAAACACAGAACGCAGTTTCTGTGTTTTTTATTTTTAAAAGCAGGAGTAGGACTGGACCGCTAAGAAAAGAAAACTTTCTGTTTTCTTTTCTTCTCAGGTTTTCAAAAGAAAACCTGCATGTTCGAAAGTAGAAAGAATCGCCATCCTTGGCTCTTCTTTCCACCCGAGTACAAAGAAAACCTCCTGTTTTCTTTACTTTTCCGGGTTCCAGAAGGAACCTGATGTTAGTATGATTTAGCAGGCAGATAGTTTGGCGGTCTGGAGGAGAGTTTTACATGAAATTAAGTGACTATAAAACATATTTTGGAGATCGTAAATTTTATAAAGATATGTTTGCCATTGCGCTGCCTATTGCACTGCAGAGTTTGATTACAATTGGAGTTAATCTAATTGACAATATTATGCTGGGGAGCTTAGGAGAGATTGCATTATCTGCTTCAACATTGGCAGTTCAGTTCATTACTTTTTATCATATTTGCTGTATGGGACTCGGCATGGGAGCCTCTGTTCTTGTGTCGCGTTTTTGGGGAATGAAAGATATTATTTCTCTTAAAAAAGTAGTGACCTTGATGCTCCGGTTTACGATTGTCATCGGTTTAGTATTTACTTTAGCAGCAGCATTGATTCCAAAGGGAATCATGGGATTGTATTCAGAAGAAATGCCTGTAATTAACGAAGGAATGCGTTATCTAAAGTGGTCTGTACCTTGTTTCTTGATGATGGGTCTTACAACAACTACTACAATTGTATTGCGAAGTGTGGATCAAACGAGGATTCCTCTATTGGCGTCTTGTGCGGCATTTTGTATTAATATTTTTGCGAACTGGGTATTTATTTTTGGTAATTTGAATGCACCAAAGATGGGGATTGAAGGAGCTGCTTTAGGAACTTTGATTTCAAGAATATTTGAGGCTGCATTTATCTTTGGCTACTTTATCTTAAAAGATCATAAGATTGGTTATCGATTAAAGAATCTTGCAATGAAGTGTGGAGATTTGTTGAGAGATTACCTTACGATCAGTATCCCTGTGCTTATCAGTGATATATTACTTGGATTGGGTACTAATGTAGTAGCAATGGTAATGGGAAGAATCGGTTCTGTATTTGTAGCGGCGAATTCTATTACAACTGTAACACAACATCTAAGTACTGCTCTTATTTCAGGGATATCTCAAGCTGGATGTATTGTAACAGGTCATAACATTGGGCGTGGTGAATATGAAAAAGCAAGGAAACAAGGATGGACTTTTTTATTCTTCGGCTTATTCATTGGTTTACTCGCTGGAATTTTTATCATCTTAATTGCAAATTTCATTATCAGTTTTTATCAAATAACAGAAGAGACTCGATTAATTGCATATGAATTAATGAAAGCCGTAGGTATCATTGTTATATTTCAATCTGCAAATTCTATTATTACAAAAGGGGTATTGCGCGGCGGCGGAGATACAAAATGTCTAATGATTGCAGACAATATTTTCCTATGGGCCGCATCTATTCCTTTGGGGTATTTGGCAGGATTGTACTTACATTTACCAGCATTCTGGATTTATTTCAGTCTTAAGATTGATCAGATACTAAAAACAATGTGGTGTGTGTACCGCTTAAAGAGCGGAAAATGGGTTAAAAAGATAGGAAGCAATCAAGTAAATAAGATAGAGAACCAAGCAGCTATATGTCTCGAGATAGAAAGTTAAAAAAATGCTTGACCGTATAGACAATGAGTTATACACTTGGCGGAACAGTTGTTTATTGGAAGTCTTAGGAATGTGCTGCCCGTTTTTGAAATTTATTCACATTAATAAGTATTAACCCATTTCCATATTTTTTGTAAAATATATTTTAATGGTAAGTTCAAAATATTTTATAGGAGTATTGTCTTGAAGAAAATCCTGGTAGTTTATTATTCATTATTTGGTACAACAGAGTTAGCAGCTGAGTATTTAGCTGAAAAAGTGAAAGCAGATTTGTTAAAGCTTATACCTGAAAAAGATTATTCATTTGATTATAATACTGCAGTAAAAGAAGCTAGATTGGATATAGAAAAAGAGTTTTGCCCAAAATTAATTAATAAGGAAATTGATATAGGTCAATATGACATGATTTTTGTCGGTGGGCCAAATTGGTTTAAGTGTTTTCCTCCGCCGATTATTTCTTTTTTAAAGAATAATAGTAAGAAATTTAAAACTGTTATTCCTTTTTGTACACATGGTGGTGGGGGTTTAGGTAAAATGGAAATGCAGATACAGCAAAAATGTTTAAATGTAACATTAATCAATGGTATTGCTATATCTCCTGATACCATTACAGAAAATATTGATAGTTGGTTGGAAGTAAATGGAACTATACTAAAATAGTATATGTTACTGAAATATATTATACTGCAATGGACTATTGATTTATTATTATTCAAAAAAAAACACAAAACAACTGCTTAAACCTGATAACGCTGTGCAATCAATGAGAAGTAAATATTATTTTGACGCCTTCGGCGCAAGAGGAGAAAAAAATGTTTGAATTGCAAAGTGTTTTTCCATTAAGTGATATTGTAAAATACAATATTAAGTATGTTTCAATGTTTGCTCAATATGAAGATAAATGGGTAATCTGTCATTTGAAAGATACAAATAAATGGGATTGCCCTGGTGGTAAAATTGAAGAGGATGAAAATCCAATACAGGCTGCTATGCGTGAATTATATGAGGAAACAGGAGCAGTTGAATCAGATTATATTCCTTTATTCATTTATTGCATAAATTCAGATAAAGGTCTTTCATATGGTATTCAATACTATTGTGATATTGTTGAATTTGAAGAAATTCCAGATTTCGAAATGGATCAGATTGAGTTCCATAAAGACATTCCATTCGAAAAAATGAAAACACCTGATGTTCATAAGCAATTATACGAATACATTAATGCAATTTTAGAAAAAGGAATAATGTAAATATTTTGGGTATCAGACTGTATAGAATCAGCATTTGAAGATTATAGTAAATCAGAAGAATATATTCAAAGATTAACAAAACTAAACGTTGTAACAATAGAAGAAATGAAAAGAATTGTTGGTAAATAATTCCAGCAAGAGTCATAACTTTTTTGAGGAGTATTTATTAGCAAAAATATTCAATTCATATCAAGTAATAGAAAATATAAGGAGATATAAATGATAACAGAATCATTTGACGACACCTCAAAAGCTATAATTAACCCGCCTGTAAATGAAAACTCCCCAAAAGTTGATGCCTGTATTTTAACATTCTCAAACAAGATTGAGGAATTTGTTTTAAAGAATTAC
>Ga0255344_1003089_pt1 | contig 18734 bp, 12 predicted proteins | sample wastewater_treat_5_FD_192414 | JGI IMG/M metagenome (GOLD analysis project Ga0255344, IMG submission 192414) | Wastewater microbial communities from Lulu Island WWTP, Vancouver, Canada - plant18 | ecosystem: Engineered > WWTP > Wastewater > Unclassified | place: Canada: Vancouver, British... | reverse complement strand
TACAAATGGCTCTTTTTTAGAGGTAGGTAGGTTTTAAAAAAAACAAAATTGAAAAATTATTCTCATTGATTTTCAATGACTTAGCAAATATTATAGATTATTTTTCATTTTAGTCGGTTAATAGTGAAAATATCTTTATATTTTATTCGTTAACGTATAGAAATTTATAATCTTAACTTACAAAAAGATTGATAGTTAACTTATTGTTTTATTCTCCAAAAATGATTATGCGTCCATAAATTTTTGAACTAAAAACGGTTATATGAAGCTAAGAATCAAACCAATAACAATTTTAATCTTTCTTCTATTTTTTTTCAACTTTTCACTTTTTTCCCAGACGGGTCAAGATTCGGTATCCATTAGTTTGCAACAAGCGATAGAGATGGCTCTTCATGAGAGTCCCACGATGCGTATTGCCAATCGGAATATTCAAATAAAAAAACATGCTAAGACGGAGCAAATCATATCTCTTTTTCCTGATGTTTCGTTAGCGGGGACTTATAATCGTACGATTAAAAAACAGGTTATGACGATGCGTTTTGGAGGACAAGCAATGGAAATTGAAGTAGGGACTGACAATAATTATACAGGGGGTATAAATGTATCGCTGCCCCTTATCGCACCTACTTTGTGGCAAAATTTAAAGCTGTCGCAAATAGATGTTTCCGTGGCATTAGAGTCGGCACGTTCCTCAAAAATTTCATTGGTTAATGAAGTAAAAAAAGCATATTATACGGTTTTATTAACCCAGGAGGCTCTCAAAGTTATCAAAGAGACGTACAAGAATAGTGAAGAACGGCACAAAATCATTACGGATAAATACAATCAAGGCTTGGTTTCCGAATTTGAAACATTGCGTTCGGACGTTCAACTAAAAAATCAACGCCCACAACTTACGGCGGCAGAAAATGCCGTTACTCTTTCGACTATGCTACTTAAGGTATTGTTAGGTGTTGATATTGAAGAACCACTGAAATTTAGCGGAAATTTGAAAGATTTTGAAGATAACTTAAAGAATGTCTCAATTCCTGAAAGGAAAGCCCTCTCTTTAAATGAAAATAGCAGTTTAAAACAACTAGAACTATCTATGAAACAGATGGATATTTCAAAGAAAATGATAATTTCCGCTGCTTGTCCTACGCTTATGTTAGGCGGAAATTATCAATACATGGCAATGAATAATGACTTTAAATTTTCCGAATATAATTGGATTCCTTATTCTGTTATCAATTTTTCGTTGCGTATTCCTATTGTTTCGTGGGCAGGAACGGCATATAAGATTAAACAAAGCAATTTACTAATCTCCAATTTAAAAGACCAAAAGGAGAATTTAGAACAAAATTTGCAAGTTGCCATACAAAATAACATTAATAATATTAAAAAAGCTGTAGAAGACCTTGCGTCTAATAAAGAGACAATGTTGCAAGCAGAAAAGGCATATCACATTGCAGAAAAATCTTACGAATTAGGCATAGCCACGTGGTTGGATTTAAGTTCTGCGGAATTAGCAATGACTGCTGCTAAATTAACTTATTATCAATCTATTTACGACTATTTAAGTGCTTACTCGGAGTTAGATGCCATCTTGGGGAAGGATAATTAGTTTTAAATCATGACCACATTTTAAAATTTCACTAAATACAATGAAAAAAAATATCTTTTTAAATTTCGTTCTTATTTCATTTTCGCTTATTCTATTCAATTCTTGCTCATCAAAAAAGAAATATGAGTTACAAACTACTACCGCAAATGACACTATAGCCGTCACTCTTTCCACGGTTCACCTTCAAAAGGTAGATCAATTATATGAATACACGGCATTAATTCAAGCGAATGCGCTTAACCATATTGCTCCAACAATACCCGGGCGTATTGACAAAATCTATTTTGAAGTTGGTGATGAAGTTAAGAAGGGGGATAAATTAGTACAGATGGACGCTAACAATCTATCGCAAGCAAAAACACAATTAGATAACTTAGAATTGAGTTTCAGTCGTATTGATGCCCTGTACCAGACGGGCGGTGTTTCCAAAGCCGAGTGGGACGCTCAAAAAACGGCTCTTGAAGTCGCTCGTACTTCATACGAAAACTTATTGACGAACACGCAATTATTAAGTCCTATTAGTGGAATAATTACGATGCGTAACTACGACAGCGGAGATATTTTTGCAGGGAATCCGATTTTACAAGTGCAAGAGATTAAACCTGTGAAAATCCTCATCAATGTATCTGAAAATCAATACCTTCAAGTAAAAAAGGGGATGAATGCCAAAGTTTATGTTGATGTATTTAAAGATGAAGTTTTTAATGGGAAAGTTAATTTAGTTTATCCGACTATTGACCCGCGAACGCACACCTTTCCCGTAGAAATTACGATTCCTAATTTGAATCAACGGATTAGACCTGGTATGTATGCTCGCGTGGAGCTAAATTATGGCGTTAAAGAGAATGTAGTTGTTCCTGACATTGCTATTATTAAACAGCAAGGGGCGGACGAACATTATGTTTTTATTTATAAAGAGGGTAAAGCACATTACAAAAGAGTTAATTTAGGTAGACGTATGGATAGCAACTACGCCGTTTTATCAGGAGTTGAAGACGGAGACCAAGTGATAACAAGTAGTTTACATAGACTCAATGATGGCATGTCTGTTACAATTATAGAAAATTAAAGCTACAAAAGTCCAATATATTTTAACGTTTACAATCTTACTTTTTCTAAACACGAATAAATTAAAGAAAACGATATGAATTTATATCAAGCATCTGTTAAGAAGCCTATTATGACAGCCTTAGTTTACGTAGCGGTTGTAGTAATCGGACTTTTTTCTTTTTCAAAACTTCCCGTGGACCTATTTCCTGACATTGGTGAAAATACGATTATGGTTTTCACTACTTATCCGGGGGCAAGTGCCGCAGACATTGAGAATAATATCTCCAGACCTCTTGAAAATGTTTTGAATGGGATTAGTGATTTGAAACATATAACTTCTAATTCTCGCCAGAATTATTCCGTTATTTACTTAGAGTTTGAATATGGAATAGATATTGCTGAAGCAACGAATGATGTTCGCGATAAATTAGATATGATTTACTCCTCTTTGCCTGATGGAGCAAATAAGCCTTTTATTTTTAAATTTAGCATGGAAAATATTCCCATTATGATGTTGTCCGTACAATCTAATGAGAGTACTGATGCTTTATATAAAATATTGGATAATAAAGTTGTTTCGCCGCTAAGCCGAATTAGAGGCGTTGGGACGGTATCCATTGCAGGAGCTCCGCAACGTGAAATTCAAATTTACTGTGATCCTCATAAATTAGAAGCCTATAATTTAACCATTGAAGGGATTGCCGCAATTGTGGGAATGGAGAACAAAAATGTACCGCTTGGGAATATAGATATTGGCTCTGAAACTTACTCAATGCACGTAGAAGGAGAATTTAAAAGAGCTAAAGAGATGGAAAATATTGTTGTCGGTAGCTTTCAGAATAAAAATATTTTCCTTCGGGACGTAGCCACCGTTAAAGATACTCTACAAGAGAGGATACAAGAAGTTTACAACAATGGCGTACGAGGGGCAATGATTATTATTCAAAAACAGACCGGAGGAAATTCCGTAGATGTTGCCGATAAAGTTTTTGAACAGCTACCCGAAATACAAAAAACATTACCCTCCGATATTAAATTAGATATCATCGGCAATACTTCCGAAAACATTATTAATACTATTGATAATTTAAAAGAGACTATTATTGTTATTCTCATTCTGGTTGTATTTGTCGTACTCTTCTTTTTGGGTCGTTGGCGAGCCACTTTTATCATTGCATTGGTTATTCCGGTATCGTTGATTGCCTCCTTCATCTATTTAGCGCTTACAGGTAATTCGCTAAATATCATATCCTTATCTTCATTAAGTTTAGCCATCGGATTAGTCGTGGACGATGCCATTGTGGTATTAGAGAATATAACTACACATATTGAAAGAGGGACAAAACCAAAATCAGCTGCCATTTATGCTACAAGCGAAGTTTCTCTCTCTATTGTTGCTTCCACGTTAGTCTTAATTGCCGTATTTTTACCTTTAACATTTTTAGAAGGGATGACGGGCGTGATGTTTAAACAATTAGGCTGGACCGTAACTATTGTTATTTCCGTTTCGTTAATTGCTTCTATGACTTTAACGCCGATGCTCTCCTCTCTTATGCTTAGAATAAACCCAAATAGAGGTAAAGTTTTCGGTTTTCTATATAAACCCATTGAGAAATTTTTACATGGATTAGATAAAGGCTACACTAAACTATTAGGGTGGAGTGTTTCGCATAGAATATTGATTGTAATTTCAACTTTAATTTTATTTATAGCTAGTCTATTTTTACTAAAAATTATTCCCACTGAATTTTTTCCGACTCAAGACCACGCACGTCTCTCCATCAAAGTCAAACTACCGATAGGTACGCGTATGGAACACGCGCGAGAATTTGCGTTAGAATTTACCGAACATGTTAAAGAGGAGTACCCCGAAAATTTAATGTGTAATTTCTCCGTAGGACAGCCTGACGAGAATAATGCGTACGGAATGTTATCGGACAATGGCTCACACGTTATTTCATTCAATTTACGTTTCTCTAAAAAGACCGAGCGAACTCGCTCAATTACTGAAATTGCCGACCAATTGCGAGAGGATTTAAAGAAATATCCTGTTATTAATACATTTGCTGTTTCAACGGGCATGAGCATGGGGTCATCTCAAAGTGTAGATATTGAAATTTACGGTTATGATTTTGACAAAACCGACAAGTTTGCCGCCGAAATTGCCGAACGAATGAGAAAAGTTCCCGGTTGTACAGAAGTAAATATTAGCCGCGAAGAGTACACCCCGGAAATTCAAATTAATTTTGACCGTATTAAATTAGCTGAAAACGGTTTAAACCTAACGACTGCTTCTTCGTATGTACGTAATAGATTTAACGGATTTATCGCCTCATTTTATCGAGAAGACGGAGACGAATACAATATTAAAGTCCGTTACGCTCCGGAATTTCGTCAATCTATCGAGGCTATCGAAAATATCTTAGTTTATAACAACGCCGGCGTAGGTATTCGCATCAAAGATTTAGGCACCGTGGTAGAAGAACTGACCCCTCCTTCAATTGTGAGAAAAGACCGCGAAAGAATGGTAGAAGTATCATGTATCGTTGGAAAAGATGCGGTTTTGAGTGAAATCGTTGAAGCTGCCGAAAAGGAATTAAAACAGATAGAGAGACCTGTAGAAATTGACTATAAAATTGCCGGTACATGGGAAGACCAACAAGAGTCATTCCGCGATATAATTACCTTAATGGCATTAATTTTGATTCTTATCTACATCGTTATGGCGTCTCAATTTGAATCATTTACTTATCCGTTTATTATCATGTTTTCCGTGCCGTTTGGCATTTCCGGAGTTTTCTTAGGTTTGGCAATAACCTCAACCCCATTAGGGATTATGGCATTAGTCGGATTAATGATGCTCATCGGAATTGTTGTCAAAAATGGGATTGTACTTATTGACTACACCATCCTCTGTCGTGAACGTGGTATGAGCGTAAGAGAAGCTATTATCGCCGCAGGAAAATCGCGTCTTCGTCCTATTTTGATGACTACACTTACTACGGTTCTTGGTATGATTCCCTTGGCTATTGACAAAGGCGAAGGCGCCGAAATGTGGAACTCTCTGGGAATGACCGTAGCATGGGGACTTTCTGTCTCTACTATTGTTACTTTAATCTTAATTCCATTACTTTACAGTCTATTCGCCGATTCCGGCATTCGCAGAAAAAATAAAAAAGCAAAAGTAATTAACACTATTAACTCCTAAAATATTCATTTATGAAAGCTGTTTTTATCTCGTTTTATCAAGCCTTTTATGATGAAGTCATTGCCGTTCTCGACGAATTGGAAATTCGTGGGTTTACGTACTGGTCTGAGGTGCAAGGGCGTGGGTCGTATGATGGCGATCCTCACTACGGTACTCATACATGGCCTACTCTCAACGCGGCTATACTCACCTTTATAGAAGATGAAAAGGTAGAACCGCTCCTCGATGCTATACATCAATTGGACCTCTCCGCCCCGCTACAAGGAATTAGAGCTTTTGTAATGCCTGCAGAAGAGAGATAGATTAAGTTTTAAACCGACCGCAGAGCACCAGCGAAGGAGACACGCCCCAATAAAAAATAAAATTATTTTCCTCACACTAAAAAGTGAAGTCAGAAAAAAATAATCGGCAGTCGTAAGATTATAGTTCCACGACTAAAAAACTTGTATTTTTGCATTTTAAAACGGTTATAATGACACATCGAATAGAAAAAGATACCATGGGTTCGGTCAAAGTTCCTAACGACAAATATTGGGGAGCGCAGACTGAAAGGGCTACGAAAAATTTCAATATCGGCAAATACACAATACCGCAAGAGATTATTTCGGCATTAGCAGATACAAAAAAAGCGGCCGCATACGCGAACTGTGATTTAGCAGTCCTTTCGCAAGAAAAAAGAGATTTAATTGCTACGGTTTGTGACGAAATTACCAACGGTGATTTGACCGAACATTTTCCTCTTACAATTTGGGAAACGGGCTCCGGGACACAAAGCAATATGAATATGAATGAGGTGATTGCCAATAGAGGTGAAGTTGTTCGAGGCGGGGTATTAAATGGAGAGAAGACTTTTTTGTCGCCCAACGATGATGTTAACCTATCACAATCCACTAATGATGTTTTTCCAACAGCAGTCCGCGTAGCCGTTACAAAAGTTATTAAAAATCACACGTTGCCGTCTCTCAATCTTTGTTTAGAAACGTTGGAGAAAAAGGTGGAAGAGTTTAAAGATATTATAAAAGTTGGGCGAACTCATTTACGAGATGCCACTCCCATGACCTTAGGGCAAGAGTTTGCAACGTTTCATTCACAAATCACTTACGGCGTTCAAGCGCTAAAACGGAGTTTGCCGCACTTGACGGAACTTCCCTTAGGAGGCACGGCTATCGGTACGGGATTGACGGCTCCAAAAAATTTTGATTCCCTGGCGGTTCAATATCTCAATCAATTTACGGAAGAGAATTTTACCGTATCCAAACATAAGTTTGAAGCTATTGCGAGCCACGATGCTATGGTTGAAGTTTCGGGAGCATTAAAGCAAATTGCCGTTTCACTTGCTAAGATGTCGAATGATATTCGTCTTTTGAGTTCCGGACCTCGCGGGGGCATTAATGAGCTTATTATTCCTGCCAACGAACCCGGCTCGTCTATTATGCCGGGAAAAGTTAACCCTACGCAATGCGAAGCCCTATCTATTGTTTGCTGCCAGATTATCGGCAACGACTCTACCATTTCATTGGGCGCAATGCAAGGACATTTGCAGCTAAACGTATTTATGCCGTTGATAGGCAACTGTTTACTCGAATCCGCTCAATTGATGGGGGATATCGCACGTAATTTCACCCTTCGCTGTTTGGCCGGCTTGACTGCCAATAGAGAACAGATTGAGAAGAATTTGGAGAACTCTCTCATGCTGGTTACGGCGTTAAATCCACATATTGGCTATTACAAAGCCGCCAAAATTGCGCAATATGCGTTTGACAAAAATATCTCTTTAAAAGAGGCGGCAAAAAAGCTGAAAATTCTCACCGAAGACGAATTTAACCGTTTCGTTGTGCCTAAAAAAATGGTGTAGGAGAAACCTATTTATAATAATAATCAAAATAATTATATTTATTAGGGCGTGCCCCCTCGCTTTGCTCGGGGTCGGTCTCCGCCTACAAGTCCGCAGGAAGGAGCTATGAATAGCATAGTCGAAAAAGGAGCTTCTAAAGGCGCTCTTTTTCTCCTTGCTCTTCAAAGCTCCTTCCTTTGCGGGCTATACGGCTGCGCCCTCACGCAGCCAACTTTCTATGACAGAGGCATTTAAGTTCAAAATGAAGAGCGGAGAGTGAAAAAAGTAATATGTATAACAAAAAGTGTATAAAACTCAAAGTTTAATATTTCTGCACACGCAACTTGGTTGCGTGAGGCGCTTAGGTGGAAAGCCCGCAAGGGCGGAAGCCGATGGGGACGCAGCGGCAAAAAAGCGAGCTTGTAAGCTCTTTTTGCCGCTTTGCGTCCCCACGGCTTGTGCCCGCGGACTTGGAACCGGGCGCCGACCCGTGAGCGTCAGCGAACGGGGCACGCCCAAATAAAAATTAAAACTATTTTTATCTTTCTCCTTTTGGTCATCTTGGCATTCTTTAACAATTGCAGAAAATATTTAAAATTTCTTCTTTTTTTTAAGAAATAAAAGTTTAGATTAACTTTTATTAAGGAAAATTCATAAAAAATGTTAACGTAGGACAATTTTTAACTATCTGGGTATGAGCAACCTAATATATTTGAGAGAGAAAAAGTATTAAAAAAAGTAAATCGTATTAAAAAAGATTGTATTTTTGTGCATTAATTTTTAATTTAAAAAAAACAAACTATGGCAACAGTTATTGAAAAAGTTCAAGAAATAATTGCAGAAAAATTAAGTGTTGATGCAGCGGACGTTACTCCTGAAAAAAATTTCACCAACGATTTAGGTGCAGATTCATTAGACACTGTTGAATTAATTATGGAATTTGAAAAGGAATTTGGAATTTCTATTCCCGATGATCAAGCTGAAAAGATATCAACTGTTGGAGACGCTATAAAATACATCGAAGAGAACGTAAAATAATCTCCTTATACTCTTTTAATGAATTTAAAGAGGGTTGTTATTACAGGTTTAGGTGCTGTTACTCCTATAGGTAATAATGTTTCCGACTATTGGAACTCTTTGCTTACGGGAGTAAACGGTGCTAATTTAATTACCCGTTTTGACACTGAACTTTACAAAACAAAATTTGCTTGTGAATTAAAAGGGTTTGACGTTTTAGATTATTTAGATAATAAAGAGGCGAGGAAGATGGACCCTTGCTCGCACTATGCTATTGCGGCTACTGCAGAAGCTATTGCGGACAGTCAATTAGATTTATCAAAAACGGATTTAGAACGTTTTGGGGTTATTCTCGGCACGGGAATTGGTGGTATAATCTCTGTTTCAGCAGGATTTCACGATTTTTTTGCTCAAGATAAAAATCCACGGTTTATCAGTCCGTTTTTTATTCCCAAAGTTCTTGGAGATATTACCGCCGGTATTATTTCAATAAAATATGGACTAAAAGGTCCAAATTATGCAACGACTTCTGCTTGTGCTTCGTCCGGAAATGCTATTGCTGATGCTTTTCATTTAATACAATTAGGGAAAGCAACGATGATGCTGACGGGTGGGACGGAAGCTCCTATTGTAGATTTGGGTTTAGGCGGTTTTATTGCTATGCACGCTCTTTCCACACGTAATGACGATTATCTAACGGCGTCTCGTCCTTTTGACAAAGACCGTGACGGTTTTGTCATGGGTGAGGGGGCAGGTGTGCTATTGTTAGAAGAGTATGAAAATGCTCGAGCCCGCGGGGCTAAAATATATGCAGAACTTTTGGCTGTCGGCTTGACGGCAGACGCATTCCATATTACATCACCACCTGCAAATGGCGAAGGGGCGTACAATTCAATGAAATTGGCTATCGTTGACGCTCAACTCAACACTACGGATATTGACCATATCAACACGCACGGAACATCAACGCCTGCCGGAGATATTGCAGAATGTAATGCTATTGCAAACCTTTTCGGGGAGCATGCTCCTAAAATGGTTATCAACTCAACCAAATCAATGACCGGGCATCTATTAGGTGCAGCAGCAGCCGTTGAAGCAATCGCTACCATATTAGCATTGAAAGAAGGAGTTATCCCCCCTACTATCAATCAATTTAACCGCGACCCCGCTATTAATCCGAATTGGAATCTTGCCGAAAATAAAGCTGTAAAAAGAGGTATAAATACCGCTATTTGCAACTCTTTTGGATTCGGCGGCCATAATGTATCGATGTTGTTTAAGAAATTTATATAAACTTGCGAAGATTTTTATTCACTAAACGTTATAATCCACCCATTGCTAAATTTGTAAAAACCGTTTTTGGATTTTACCCAAAACATATTCAGCTATTTGAATTAGCATGTACCCCTTCCACTTTTAGTCAAAAAAACGAAGATAATACTCCTAACGATAACGAACGCTTAGAGTATCTTGGAGATGCTTTATTAAGTGCGATTGTCGCTGACTTCTTATTTAGAAAATATCCACTTGAAAATGAGGGAACACTAACGGAAGTTCGCTCTCGTATCGTGAATAGAGAACAGTTGAATCATTTAGCGGTTAAGATTGGACTGTGCGAATTTTTACAGCAAGAAACGCAACAGCAACCGAGCAAGTCGGTCGGTGGGAATGCCTTAGAAGCCTTTATTGCCGCTATTTATCTTGATAGAGGGTTTGAAAAAACAAAAAAAATAATAATAGAAAAATTAATTTTAACCTACTTAGATATTGATTCTATTTTTTTAGAAGACAACAATTTCAAAAGTAAAATATTGTGTTGGATTCAAAAAGAACACAAAAACTTTGAATTTAAACACACGATTATTAAGGATGAAAAAAGGAAACAGTTATACGACGTTAAATTATATATAAACGATGAGCTTTACGGAGAAGGAATGGGGTATACGATTAAAGCCGGAGAACAAGAGGCGTCAAAAAATGCGTGGGATAAAATCAATCAGGCGGTTGAAGAGTGTGAACCTAACATAGATTAAAAAATATTGTATTTTTGCTCTCATAATTAAAATATTTTAAAATTACGTTTTACTTTTTAAATTTATGAGCCGTAGAGATAAACCAAGAAAAGGAGAATATAGTAAGCCTCAACCGAGACAAAAGGGGAAAAATCCTCCTCCAACGCATCCCCGTGAAAAAGGAAAGAGAAGTACAACTTCCACTGCCCCTCTGCTTCAACCGGGAGAAAAGGCAATAAACTTAAAGAAGCTACTATTTTATTATATCGGCATTTTTCTTTTCACCTTTGCCTTATACGCTAACACTTATAACCACACGTGGGTTCTTGATGACTACGGGGCGTTTAAACTCAACATTTATGTTACTAAAGGAGTTGACGGCTATAAAGATATATTAACAAAGACCTATCGGCACGGCTCAGGCTTTTACACTGATAATCTCTACCGCCCTTTTTCTCAACTCATATTTGCAACTTTATGGCAAATATCGCCCGATAATCCGGGTTTTTATCATTTAGTCAATGCTTTTTTCTATGCATTGTGTGCCGTTTTACTCTTTGCTCTACTTCGGAAAATGTTTGTACGACAGCACCTGCTTATTCCACTACTCATCACGGCACTTTATGCCGCACACCCCATGCATACCGAAGTTGTAGCAAATATCAAAGGACTTGATGATATCATGTCGCTCTTTTTCCTATTGCTCACAATGATTTTCACTCTTAGATTTGTAGAAGCTACGAACCTGAAGAACCGTATTTTAAACATCGTTGCTGTTTTTCTTTTCTTTTTATGTGCTTTTTTCTCAAAAGAGAATGCTATTACCATGTTGCCTATCATTCCGTTAATGATATATTTCTTTAGAAAAGCACCTATAAAAGATTATGTTGTTGTTATTGTTGCATTGCTTATTCCAACGGCTATATATCTCTACACCCGCTTCTCAATATTGAGCAATTACCCAAGCTCGAAGGATTTTACCGTTTCTATTATGGACCATTACTACTACGACTTGTATGACAAAAACATTTTCTCATATTGGGCAACGGCAATTATGTTATTGGGAAAATATCTTCTATTATTATTTATTCCTTACGAACAAGTTTGCGATTACTCGTACAGCCAACTCCCTTTTGCCACATTTGCAAGTTGGACCACTTTACTCTCGTTAATCGTCCATTTAGGTTTATTAATTTACGCCATTTCACAAATAAAAAAGAAAAATCCCGTTGCTTTTGGTATTTTATTTTATATCTGCACAATGAGTATTTTCTCTAATTTATTTATACGAATAGGCTCCTCCTTTGCGGATAGATTTCTCTTCCTTCCCTCTTTAGGCTTTTGTATCGCTATTGTTTGTTTTATTTTTCAACTATTTAAAAATAAAGTAGGTGAGAGAGTATCTTTCTCGAAAGCAAGTAATAAAATTATTGTTATAGGATTTGTCATAATCATAACACTCTTTTCGACTAAAACGATACTTCGTGCAGCCGATTGGGTTGACCAAATGACGCTTTTCGGAAAAGATGTACAAAAATCGGATAATAGTGCTCACATGCGTTTATACTGGGGGCTTGCTTTACGTGACAAAGGATTGGATTATAAAGATGCGAATGAAGGAGAAAAAGATTGGAATGTAATTCAAGAGAATAATAAAAAATTTATTGAGTGGACGTGGAAAGCAATAGAACAGTTTAAGAAAGGGATATCTATCTATCCTGGTTCTGCTGACTGTAACGAACAACTCGGTATAGCATACGACAATCTCTACCCTTTTTATCCTGAAGAAAAATACCGGGATACCGCCGAATATTATTATCTTAACGCTCTAAAAATTGTACCTTCGAAAGCTGCGACCAACAGTAATGTCGCAAAAATTTATTTTGACCGTGGTGAAATACAAAAAGCGAAAAAATATTATCTCTACTCCATCTTTTATGACCCTCTTTTCGCCGATGGCTACTTCAATTTAGGAAGTTCCTACGGAATGTTAGGACTTTACGACTCTTCATTTTACTATTATCGAAAATGTTTAACTTTCACTCCGGATAGAGCCGAATGTTATACTTTTATGGGGCTAAATTACACCAATCTCGGCAATATTGATTCTGCCTTAACTATGTATAAAAAAGCTATTTCCATCAATAAATACTCAAATAACGCCTATATTTTAATTGCTAAGCTCTACTTGAGCATTCAAAAATTTGACGAAGCAGAAGCAATCACTAACGATGCTTTAGAGGTAAATCCTTATAATGGGGAGGCTTATTTTATTAAAGGATTATTGAAAATTTACGGAAAAGAGACACAAGTCAAAGATTATGACGGAGCGATGGCTGATTTTTCAAAATGTATTAAATATGCTCCGGAAATTGCAGAAGCCTATGTAGAAAAAGGACGGATTTTTGATATGCGACATCAACGAGATTCGGCTCAATTTTATTACGAGATAGCTTTTAACATGAATCCGAACCTATTCGTATTAAGGAAATAATATCATTTTAAAAATAAATTAAGAATGGAAGTTACCCGTATTTTTGACCTTTTACCGCATTATGCCACTCATTTTCCAAGAGAAGATGCTCTTTGTGGAAAAGAGAACGGTGTATGGGTTCATTATAGTGTGCAGCAGTATATTGAAAAAGTGAATTATATCAGTTATGGTTTAATGCAATTGGGTATTAAAAAGGGAGATCGGCTGGCTTCAATAAGCAACAACCGCCCCGAATGGAATTTTTTAGACATGGCTATCTTGCAATTAGGGGCTGTTCACGTTCCGATATATCCGACAATTAGTGAAAATGACTATAAGTATATCTTAAACCATGCGGAAGTAAAAATGGTTTTTGTGTCGGGGTGGGAACTGCTAAGAAAAATTGAAAATATTATCAGTGAAACTCCGGCTTTAGCGGAAAACGTTTACACTTTCCGTAATTTGCGAGGTTATAAGCACCTAAACGAAATAATCAGTTTAGGTATGGCAAATCCGAGTCAACAATATTTGAGTGAGATTAAAGAACGAATCTCGCCGGACGATTTGGCGACACTCATCTATACTTCGGGTACAACGGGCAATCCCAAAGGGGTTATGTTAACACACAGCAATTTACTTAACAATGTTAAAGCTGTAACACCGATTGTTCCCATTAAACCCAACAGTAAAGTTTTGAGTTATCTCCCACTTTGTCATATTTATGAACGTATGATGTGTTACGTATGGCACTATATAGGGATATCCATCTATTACGCTGAAAGTATAGCAACCATCGCCGACAATTTAAAAGAGGTAAAACCGGATATATTTACCTCCGTTCCCCGATTACTTGAAAAGTTTTATGATAAAATTTTGGCTGTTGGACGTAAACAGAAAGGAGTTAAAAAGAAAATATTTTTTTGGGCAGATAGCATTGCCAATAAGTATGAAATTGAAAATAGAACAAATTGGTATCAGATAAAATTGAAAATAGCCCGAAAATTAGTTCTAAGAAAATGGAAAGATGCCTTAGGGGGTGAGTTGAACGTTGTTGTCTCCGGAGGAGCCTCTATTCAACCTAAGCTATGCCGCATCTTTTGGGCCGCAGAAATTCCTGTGTTAGAAGGCTATGGGTTGACGGAGACCTCGCCTGTAGTTGGCGTAAGCAATTTCTTTAAAAATGGCGTTAAATTTGGGACGGTAGGTCCTGCTTTGCCCGGTATTGAAGTGAAGATTTCCGAAGACGGCGAAATTCTTACCCGCGGAAAATGTGTAATGAAAGGCTACTATAAAGCACCCGAATTAACAAAAGAGGCTATTGACACAGAAGGTTGGTTTCATACCGGCGACCTTGGGCAAATTGAATCGGAAGGACAAATAAAAATTACAGGAAGAAAAAAAGAGATGTTCAAAACAGCATTTGGAAAATATGTTGTGCCGACACTGATTGAAAATAAATTCAATGAAGAACCGCTCATTGACAACATTATGGTATTTGGTGAAAACAAACAATACGCCGCCGCCCTCATCGTTCCTAATTTTGCCGATTTACGCTCATGGTGCGCTAGTAAAGAAATCCCTTACACTACCAACGAAGAAATGATAAAACACCCCGCCGTGATAGCAAAGTTTCAAAAAATTGTCCATCACTATAACAAATTTTTCGGCGATACAGAACAGGTTAAAAGATATATCCTTATGGATTACGAATGGAGCATTCAGACAGGTGAGTTGACTCCTACACTAAAAATCAAACGAAATTTTATCTCCCAAAAATTTGGCGATAGAATGGAAAAATTATTTTCATAAAACCTAATTTGTAATTAAAAAAAATGTAATTTTGCACGCTAAAAGCCACTTTAGCTCAGTTGGTAGAGCAACGCATTCGTAATGCGTAGGTCTGCGGTTCGAGTCCGCAAAGTGGCTCATAATATTATAAATTACCCCTCTTACTAGTGAAGTCCCCTATTTACTATTTTTTTACATAAAACTATTTTTAAATAAAAAAAAATAGTGTATATTTGCAAAATTAAAATAAAAGAGTTTTTACAGCTATAAATTAAATTAAAAATAGAAATGAGAAAAACAAAATTTTTATCAGTCTTATTTGCAACTGCTTTATTATTAGCAGGTTGCGGCTTCGGGAAAATGATACCTCGTTATCCGGAAGTAATTGTTAAACTTGAAAATCCTGACTTAGAAAATAAGGGAGGGAAAGTGGACTACAAAGTTACCGGGTCAATTCCTGCTAAGTATATGAAGAAAAAAGCAACAATGACCATTATTCCTACCCTGGTTTATGAAGGCGGAAATTATGAATTAACCCCAATTCAGTTACAAGGAGAAAAAGCCAAATCGGTTGGAACGGTAATCCCTTACAAAGCAGGTGGAACTTTTTCATCTTCAGGCTCATTTGATTACAAAGACCAATACGAAGAAGCCCTCATTGTAGCTAAAACTGAAGCTAAACTTAAGAAAAAATCACACACTTTTGATGATGTCAAATTAGGTGAAGGTGTTTCAAATACGTCTTCTCGCTCAGGGCTTATGCCAACATTAAAAGAAAAAAGTGACATTGGGAACGGCACTAATATTATCCTTGGCAGTCATCAATACAAACCGGAATTTGCTACAAAAACAGGAGTAATCTATTTTGAAGTTAATAGATACAACCTCAACATGAATTTAAAATTAAACAAAGAGCAAGCCGCAAAAGATGTTGTTCAACAATTCGTTGATTTTATTGCGGAAGGTCATGTAATTGATAAAATAGTAGTTACGGGTTGGGCATCACCGGAAGGCGAAGAATCAAGAAATCAAGATTTATCTAAAAATCGTACTGCCGAAGGCGAAAAATGGTTCAATCAACAATTTGAAAATTATCTAAAAGATTATGCAAAACAGAATAATCTTAAATATAAAGATATGCCTAAGCCTGAACTCGTTATCCAAACAAAAGCCGCAGGAGAAGATTGGAGCGGTTTTGAAAAAGCTGTCGAAAAATCATCAATCGCTGAAAAAAATCAAATTCTCAACGTTGTTCGTTCACAAAATAGTAGCGAAATGAAAGAACAAAAGATTAGAGAAATGACTGACATCTACAACGAAATTAAAGAGATGATTTTACCTCCGTTAAGACGAGTGGAAGTAGCCATGACCTGCAACATGAATAATTTTAATGATAAAGAAATTGCCGAATTAGTTAAAACGAACCCTGACACACTAAAACTTGAAGAGAGATTATACGGTGCTTTTATGACGCAAAAACTTAATGAAAAAGCAATTATTTATCAAGCTATTACTGAAACCGAAGAGTATCAAACGGACTGGAGAGCTTATAATAATTTAGGTGCGCTACAGCTAAACTCCTATTTAGAAAATGGAAACATAGATGATTTGGAAAAAGCTAAAACTAATCTGAATAAAGCCAATGCCGTTTCTCCAAGTAATGGAATCGTCCTCAACAATTTAGCTATTACTGAATTTCTAATGGGTAATCGTGATATTGCAATAACCCATTTCCAAGAATCTAAAAATGCAACAATAGAACCTATTAATCAAAATTATAATTTAGCTCTTTTAAATATTGCATCCGGCGACTATGCTGGTGCAAAACAGATGATGAATAATAAGAATTGCGACTATAATATGGCATTAGTTCAACTCCTAGAAAAGAACTATACCGCAGCTAAAACGTCTTTAGATTGTATCCAAAATAAAGATGCTAAGGTTTATTATTTACAAGCTGTTTTAGCCGCTAGAACAAATAATGCAAACGATGTTATTGCTAATCTCAAAGAAGCTATTGCACGAGACGCTTCCTATAAAGCTACGGCAAAAAAAGATGCAGAGTTTAAGAAATTCAGAAAATCGAGCGAATTTCAAGCTCTCATAAAATAAAAATAGAATAAAAAATAAAAGGGGTTAACATAACAGTTTCCCCTTTTATTTTATAATAAAATAGGTAATAATGAGTAAAGTAAAAAACTTAGGTCTTGACAATTCATTATTAAATGAATTTCTGGGAGAACTTCGCAATGTTAACATACAACAAGATAGTTTACGATTTCGAAAAAATTTAGAACGAATCGGGTCGATTTTTGCTTATGAAATTAGTAAAACGATGCAGTACAAAACGCAGGATATTACAACTCCTCTCGGCGTTTCAACCATGAATGTACTACAAGAACAGCCTATTTTAGCTACTATCCTTCGAGCTGGATTGCCCGTTCACCAAGGATTATTAAACTTTTTCGATCGTTCTGAAAACGCTTTCATCGCCGCTTACCGTAAACATCATCAAGATTCTTCTTTCGAAATACAACTACATTACATGAGTGGACCTCGCCTACAGGATAAAATCCTTATTTTGTCAGACCCGATGATTGCAAGTGGAAAATCTATGTTACTGGCTTTCGATGAACTATTACATAATGGGAAACCAAAACATACACATTTTGTTTCAATTATTGCAAGTACACAAGGCATTGAATATATGGAGAAAAATCTACGCTCCGTTAATTGTACAATTTGGGTTGGAGCCATTGATGAAGAATTAACAGCGCAATCTTATATCGTTCCCGGACTTGGAGACGCCGGAGACCTTGCTTTCGGAGAAAAACTTGATGAATAATCCCTACTAGATTTATGCCATTTTGGCAGATTTCCTCTCAGTAATTTATCATTAAACTATTAATAGCTAATGATTGACCAAAATAAAAATTTATTTTGGTTCTTGGTAATTAAATAGAAAATTACGAATACTTTACATTATACAGTAACTTACAACTCTTTTAAAATAGAGATAAATTTAAAAAAAGTCAGATTTTAATTCCCATAAATTATATTTGGCACAATAATTGATGATAAATATAATGAAAAGAAAAAACTATTTAAAAATATAATAAAAAGAAAAAATTATGGGAAAAATAATTGGAATTGACTTAGGAACTACAAATTCGTGCGTATCGGTAATGGAAGGGAATGAACCCGTTGTTATTCCGAACAGCGAAGGTAGAAGAACTACACCATCTATTGTGGCTTTTGTAGGTGATAATGAAAGAAAGGTCGGAGATCCGGCAAAACGACAAGCTATTACCAATCCGACTAAAACGATATATTCTATCAAACGTTTTATGGGAGAAACCTACGATAGAATGAAAGATGAAATAGCAAAAATGCCGTTTGTGGTCGAAAGAGCGTCAAATAATATGACAAAAATAAAAATTGACAATCGCTCATACACAATGCAGGAAATCTCAGCCATGGTTTTGCAAAAAATGAAAAAAACTGCCGAAGACTATCTTGGTCAAGAGGTAACCGAAGCCGTTATCACGGTTCCCGCTTACTTTAGCGACTCTCAGCGCCAAGCGACTAAAGAAGCCGGCGAAATTGCAGGACTTACCGTGAAAAGAATTATTAATGAACCTACCGCCGCCGCTCTTGCGTATGGTCTTGACAAAAAGAAAAACGATAGTAAAATTGCCGTTTTTGACCTCGGTGGCGGAACGTTTGATATCTCTATCCTCGAACTTGGC
>Ga0255344_1003088_pt1 | contig 18742 bp, 17 predicted proteins | sample wastewater_treat_5_FD_192414 | JGI IMG/M metagenome (GOLD analysis project Ga0255344, IMG submission 192414) | Wastewater microbial communities from Lulu Island WWTP, Vancouver, Canada - plant18 | ecosystem: Engineered > WWTP > Wastewater > Unclassified | place: Canada: Vancouver, British... | reverse complement strand
TGATGGTAATGTCATTGGGCGACTGGTCGACCTGCTTTCCGGCTGCCAGCCATTCGGCAATGACCTGGTGATACTGCTGGTTGGCCTCGGGCGTACCATACGGACCGAAGTATACGGCTCGTCCGTTCAGGACGGCATAGGCCTGGCCGCTGGCTTTGTGGTGACGCAGTTTTGGAATTTGTGTGGTTTTCTGAGCATTCACGGTTTTCCCTTTCCAAAAAAGAGTATAATACTGCTTTTTTATAAAGAGTTACGACCGCGATGCCCTTAGGCATGTAACCGTAAGCGTTGGTTTCAGCGTAACTTACGCCACCTCCGTAAAGATTTATGCATACGGCTGGTTCCACGTTTTGCTATGTCAAAATTAACTCAACGGAGAATTTACCAGAAAATTCCATTTGAAGCTATGAACTTTTTGCCCTAAATCCGCATATTCGATTTTCCAACCGCCGATTCTCGCTTAACGGCGGAGCAGGACAAAAACCTGTCGATTCTCTCTGGCAGAGAGCCCGCTCAAAAGTAGCCGATGATTTATGAAATCTCTCCAACCGTCAGCAAAAAAGGATGCTGTGCTGAAATCTACATTTTCTAATCCTTTCATAAAAGCCTCATTTCTCTACAAAAAATAATAATAAGGCTCAAATTAAAAGGTTTTCTATCACTATGCAAATACAGCAGAAAAAATTACATCTTACCTCCCTCTTAGCGAAAAAATTGGTCAGACTCGAATAAAAAAACAACTTATGTGATGATTCACTAAATAAGTTGCTTTCTTGCTTTTGCTGGTTATTTAAACAGATGATTTGCCTGTAATGAAAAAGGGCTGTGAAAATCACAGCCCTTAGTTTTTAAATGAACAAATGAAACAGTTATCCTCGGCGTTTTCGCAGCAGGGCCAAACCTCCTAATCCTACAAGCAGCATTGTTGCAGGTTCCGGGACGGCATACATGTTGCCAATATACCTGTAGATGTCCCCATTTTCGTCTCCGATATAAGAACCAAAGTACATTGTCAGGCCCTCTGCTAAGTTGTTTGGAGCAGTGTTACATCCGTACAGATAATTATTGGGGTTACCATACCATGCATCATCCGTATCAAACGCGGCGGTAATAGTGAAAACCATGCTGGCCAGATTAGATGCATTCAGTACCAGGCCACATCCTTCGTCTGCTACCCAAAGAGGATATTGATCGGTATGAGAACCGCTTGCTGGAGAGGTTCTTGTTGGAAATTGTAAAGTCCAACCTTCAGGGCCAGTTCCTGAAATCCATTGATAAGGCTTGTAATCTTCACCCCATTGCCCGCTATAACCATTGTTGCCCGACAGAAAAAAACTATTCAGTGTATAGCCGTTTGTTACTGCGGTGTTCCACTTAGTGTTAAAGTCGGTAAGGTAACCTCCCGACAAAAATGTTGCCCCGGTGTATGAGGACAAAGTACCAATCTGCCTCATACCTTCGTGTACTTTCAGCGAGCCGTCAGTACTATAACGAGCGGTGCTGTCGAACACATTGTTTATAAGATCTGCACCTGTAAACGTATAGGTATACTGCACAATAGCTGCTTGAACGCCTGTTGCGACAAGTGCGACAACTGCACAAATTGTCATAAGTTTTGTTTTCATCTTTCTCTCCTTTTTCAATTTACTCTCTCTTTTTAATGAGTTGACGAAAGAATTCTTTTCAGACCACCTGACAATGGTCATCAAGTTTCCTTTCATCACTCAACTTTACTCTCAATTTTCAGTGAAACACATTTTTAGCGACGCTTCCGAAGCAACACAATTCCGCCAAGTCCCAGCAACGCAATTGTCATTGGCTCAGGAACAGCAGATGCATTAAAGGAAGCTGTAGCTGTAAAACCATCCGGATTATTGGTGACATTCACAAAGCTGAATGAAAATTCTTCCATTGAAAGCTGAAAAGGCACAGCAGAACCAGTAATCGTGACATTCTGGCCAAAGAAGTCCTTGGAACCTACACTCTGTTGCGAAATGAAAGATTCATCGAATGCAATGGTAAGAACCGGGTTTTGGGATGTATTGTCCTGATAAAAATTGATTGTTCCTGCCCCTGTTTTGCCATAGATATTACCCCATAAGTTTGTCATTTCAATGACTTCCAATTGGGACATGGCAAACCAAGCATTGTTAAAGACGACATCTGAACCTGTAACTTTAACAATCAGATTCAAACCTGTTCTGTAATCTGCCCACCCGCCTTCAACCGTTTTTTCTGTCCAATTGACTGAAAATAACGGGTCAAAGGAATTTCCACTTGGGTCTGCAAAAGCTGCAACCGTTACGGTATCAGCAGATGCAAAGTTGGCAAAAAATAAACAAATAATTCCCGCCAGAATGACGTACAGACTCCGCCTCATCTCATCTTCTCCTCTCAAGCATCAAAATAATGCTCAATAAAATTATATTACATGAGAAAAGCAAAAAGAAGCTGCTATCAAAACTACAGCTTTGCGAGGGTTTCTCTCTGCCCTTCTCCGCTCATGAAAGCTCTCGCTAAGCAAACATGACAAAATGGAATATAAGGCATTCAAAAGTTAAAGTCAAGATAAAAATATAATAATCCGCATAATTGATTTGCTGCCATTCAAATCCCTTTAAGCTTTCTGCTTTCTTGCTTTCTTCCTCTTTCATCCCTCAAACTTCTCCTATGAATCACCAGAGAAGTTCTGAGAATTGCTCACACTTTTCAATCTCCCCTAAATCCTTTATTTACAAATATTTAGCAATTGAAAATCCTATCTAGATTTAATCAAAAAACACATATTATCAGCAGTTTTTTTCACACTTTTAAATCGTAAGTACAGTTATTTAAAAGACTTAGATTAATTTTTAATAGTTTTATAAGTTTTGGGACGGTAAAATAATGACATAAATCTTTTATTCTCAATCATTTAAACTTAAATAGTATTTATTCTTATTTATTAAATTGGGGGAAAATGGGTTGATTTCTGATGGGTATCGAATTGTCCTGGCAATTTTCCCCTCATTACATCTCTTTGCCCATCAATTCAAACACAATTATTGTCATTGAACATGATGTAAATACTTTTATTTCAAGAACTTAGGTTAATTTTGGATAAGATATTTTCTTTGAATTGAAGTAAATGGTAAAAAATTGAAATTTTGACATTTGTAAATTACTTAAATTATCATAATTCCTTTATTTTCAAGTACTTAGAATTGGTTAATTCAAAAAAATCAGGCGGAAATCTGGCAGGATTGAGGTAGGTTTTAAGCTGGAAATGCTGATTTAATACTGTATTATGGGATTTTTAGTGTGATTGGATGGAGATTGGAATCCGAAAGGTGACGATTTTTGGCATCTGCAGTCACTTTGAGGGAAGATTTCCGTAAGTTCTTAATTCTTATGTCAGGTAACATCATTGTATGCCAATCGGCCTGTGGCCTCATCCGTATTCCTGCCCTTAGAATGGCAGATAGGTTGAGTGTCTTCGGGGCAGTTTTCACAGTTCTATTATTTCATTTTCGTCAAACCACGATAGCTTCTGCAAATGGCCTTTGATCTTGTCCTTCTCTTTTGTGTACACGACAACTGCCAGACTGCTTTGAGCCCTGCTGCATGTAACATAAAAGAGGCGACGAGTCCTGTCGATGGATGTCTCTTTTCCTTCCTGCACATTTTGTTGATCAGTTGACGTGAGGGCTTTAGCTCCGAATAGTTTGTCATAGCTAAACATAAATCCACGAGCTTCATTATCATCTAAAACCACCATTACGCGAGGAAACTGTAAGCCCTTTATTCCTTGATGGGTGCCAAATTGAGATTTGTCAGAAATGTACCGCACATAGGATTCCAGTTGGCTAAATGGGACAGAAAGAGCATTATCCCAAGCGTCAATGTCTGGATTGCTGTCGGATGCTTCAGCGGAATCATCTGGCTCGCTTTCGTCTTCTGTTAAATCTACACGAGACACAATTGGTGCAAATATGTCAGGTATGGCAAATAGGCCACTGTTTGCGACCGCCTTTAGGCAATCAATCAACGATGGATCGGAGTCACCGTCCCATAAGGAAAACAGCGAATTCACAGCGGCGTCTGATTTGCGTATTTCATCCAATGGCGATTCGCTGGTTTTCAGTGTGTCAGCGGATACAAGCTGGGAATACTTCTTGACTATTCGTGCCACCGCAAACCTATCCTCAGCTTGCAGCGATTTCACCAAAGGAAGAACCTGTTGCGAAAAGAACGGAATGCCGCTTAGAGTCCCATCAAGCAAGCCTGTTTTGAATTTGCTGACTTGATAGAGAGGTTCAAAGAAGCCGTTAAACCCACCTCGTCGTGCAGCCATGTGATGCTCAAGAGTGAGCGTTTTTATTTCTTGGTTATCTCCTGCCCATTCATCATCAGATGTGATTTCAGCCATTTTATTGGCTATTTCAGCTTCGACGGTGGTTTTATTGATGCCATCGCCATCCTGTACGAGAAATAATCGCACAAACCCTTCAGACGCATCGTTTCTTGGCTCCTGCTTGTGATCGTCTGCTGCGGCCCTTATTGCATTAATAAGCCTTACTACACGTTTGGGACATCTATGATTGATAGTTATGGCAGGCTTTTCCCACTCATCAGGTACTGCTTCAGCTAAACCACTTTTCCCATCTGAATAAATTCGCTGCATGGTATCCCCGAAGAGGGCAAAGCAGAATTCTCCCGAATGTTTACTGTGAACCGCAAAGAAAGCGTCAACTAAATCTTTCTGAGTGTCTTGGCTTTCATCGATCAGTAAGACTGGGTACTTGCGAATCAGAATTCTCTGCATTAGTGATTTGTCCGCCAGAAAATCAGCCGCAATACCTATAACTTCAGCATGGTTCAACGAATTTTTACCAATGTTTTCACCATTCGGATTGTAGGTAAAATATTTGATTGTATCGAGACGTCCTAGCCTTCTCTGCTTTGATTCTATTTGCACAGCTCGGTCAGCAGAGGCCTTACCAGCTCTGCCTTTCTGTTGCTTTTCTTCCAGCGCGAGAATGTCCGTGTTTAATCGTTCTTTAAGCCACTCGCGGATATCGTTGTGATATGAGCGAATCAATTCCCACGCAAAGCTGTGGATGGTGGATACCGCAAAAATAGGATCATAATCAATTCTATTTTTAATCTCATCACATGCGGCATTGGTATATGTGATTACAGCAACTTTTCGAGCGGACAGACGGAATTCCTGGCCATATTTCTGGCGAAATATCTGCATCGCCTCGACAAGGGCGCGTGTTTTCCCAGAGCCTGCACCGGCAAACAAGAAAAAACTTTTGGGATTTTTCAGGTCAAGGCAGCTATTTATGACATCGCCGATGTCTTTTGCTTGAGTGATAGAATCAGTCATTCTTCACCTCTGCAGTTGCGGTCGCCAAGAAATCCTGTTTCTTTTCGGCAAGTTTGCTTTCAAGCCATTTAAGACCTTCAGAAATATAGGCCGGTGGCTCCAGTTTGCTTGGTTCGGTCAGATAGAGCAACTCCAACGCCATCTCAGCTTTGCTTCCTGCTCCCAAGCTGTTGAACATTTCCTTGCTGGCTTCGGATAAAGTATCTTTGGCAAGGGCTTCTTTGATCTTTTTCAATAAGCCAGTAGGATTCTCGTAGCCTTCGAATAATCCAATATTGGATAATGCCAAGGAATCCTCAAATGTATATGGGATGGATTCCTCTTCAGATGAGCTTTCCTTGTATTTGAGCTTTATTGGGCATTGATAGGCTACCCTGATCTGTTTGTTCTCAGACTGCTTGTCATCATCGGAGCAATCCAGCAAATCATCCAACACTTCTTTCTTGGGAATCCACTCTTTGAGTGTTGTGTTGCCAGTTCGATATTTATTGCCACGTTCGGGATGTGTCTTTGATGTACCGGTTTCACCAATCGAATCCAAATCTGTAATCACGAGTGAAAGAAGTCCGAGTGTTTCAAGTAGTGGCCTCAGACGGTGCGCATGGCTACCGCCAATTTCAAGCAGAGAGACATAGCTTTGATCCAGCTTTGGGAATTTATACCGTATGAAATGCGGGATAAGCATCCGTTCCGCCGAGCCTTCAACCAGAATTGCCGCATCAGCAAAAAATAAATCGCAATAGGTTGACTTGATGTATCGTGTGGCGAATCTGGATGTATCTGTAGCATCGCCGAATGTTTTCGATAAATTCACAACGGTAGCCGAAGGTATTTCGCCTTTTATCCTTGCAGGTTCACGTCGAAAGTATCGTAAACAAGTAAAGTCCAACTCATGAGCAATATGAGACGAATGAGTGCTGACAATCAACTGTGTATGGAGTTGGCTACTCTTGAGTCTATCGTTGGTGCGCAGTACTTGATATGCCTTTTTGATGAATACCTGTTGAACTTGAGCGTGCAGATGAGCTTCCGGTTCTTCAATAAGCACGATGTGAAGCGGTTCGATGATGGTTTCATTGTTGCTTTGTCTCTTTGCCGCCTTGCCAACACGCATCCATTCATCTCTGAACCGAATCAGGCTAAACACCATAGATATAAGATTCTGATATCCTAATCCATTGTATTTTTCTGGAAGAGACAGAGGCATAGAATCAGTATCTTCGGGTAGCACATTAAACTGGACTGCTGTTTTATGATCCAAGCTATCAATAGGGCTAATTTTGCTCGTCAGGGAAACCTGTGGATCACTAAAGCCTGGGTAGTTGAGTCCTTCAAGCTCGCCAATGGCTGAGGCAAAGCTGATCTTTAACTTTTCGTCAAATACCGTTTGGGCTGCTTCAATTGCCTGTAGTGCCTCGATGTCACTGGCGTCAGGGGATTCTGACGGGTCTAAATGCTTGGAAAAATACTGGCGAAGCTGTGTGGATAAACTTGCAAAGCCGCTGTGTGATTCGTCTTCGGTTTTAGGATCTGAAAATCCCCTCTGGGCGCTGATGACGTCGATCTTGAAGAGGCCGTCAAATGGCTCTCTATCCATTGCCTCACTGTTGGCAGGGAGCGTCTGGGGTTTAGCTACACCATTTTCAGGGTCGCAACATTGTGCTGGGTCTAATATAAATGTCTTTACTTCAAAAGTTCGTTGAAGTTCCCTGTTAAGAAAATCCCGCATTGATTCCGGCCATAAGGACAGCTTGCGATTATCTTTTGATGAGGCAGGTGGCTCGGTATCGCGAGCGGATTTGTAGGCATTGCGGAATTCCTTGTACAGCTTTTCAATATCCTTCGGGGCAAATACCAGCCGCACGCCGAGTTTCTGATCAGGGTTCCAATCAAGTGTTGGGAGCAGGTGGATGATATGGTGTATATCCGCATCATTGGCATCAAGCCAGATGTCAATAGATGGCAAATATGGCAGCCATTGTCCGAGTGTTAGATCAGCTGTGTTGTCGTCTTCAGCACTTGCCCATCGCACACCAATTTGATTGATATGAGACCAATTCGACAATGTAAAATCCGTGGTTGCGATATCTTTGCGGCGACTCTTCTTGAGAAACAGAATCATCGAATCCATCGCGGAAGTTTTGCCACTATTATTCGCACCGACAAAAATCGTTTCCTGTAGGGCTATCTCGACCCGGCATGATTTGATCTTGCGGAAGTTCTGGATTTCAACAAAAGCAATTTTCATGTGACTACCCCCGTTACGTTTTTCAGCAATGGTACGATCCGGTCATCTTTCCCAAGCGGACGGGGCAAATTGTCCCAGAAATCTTCACTGCGAAGTTTGCGGGCGGAATCCGGCAGTGAGGGGTCAAGGATCAGACGCAATGCATACAGGAGATTGGACTTGCCAATCTTATTCTCACCGACAATTACAGCGTTTTCGCCAAGCTTGATGTCAACTTCGGCGAAGTTTCTGAAATTATTAATTTGTAGTCTTGATATGCGCATTTATCGGGATTCCGCCCGCCGAACTATCTTCGATTTAATATGCTTTAAGAAGGATTCGCAGATTTGGCATTCCCAGATTTCGAATACCCGCCAGCCCATTGCTTGCAGTTTGTCGCAGTGTTGTTCATCTCGCTTACGATTACCTTTCACTTTGTTTTTCCAGAATCTAACATTGGATTTTGGAGTCCTTGCCAGTTTGCAGTTGGGGTCATCATGCCCATGCCAGAAACATCCGTGAACAAATAGGACGGTTTTGTACTTGGGAAACACCAAATCAGGTTTTCCTGGCAAATCGCGGACATGTAAGCGATAGCGAAGCCCAGTTTTGTGAAGATAACGCCTCACTGTCATTTCTGGGCGTGTGTCCTTTTGCTTAACCAAGGACATCACCTCACTTCTTCGCTTTTTGCTTACATTGTCAACCATTACTACATATTTTCTCCATAAAAATAGACTTTTGCGTTACAGGCGGATAGAGCTTCCCTCAAATGCTTTTTGTCTGCGTTATTGATTCGTGAACCACCGCAAAAGAGCGTCAGCATAATGCTTAGAGCTTTCCCCTCCTTTGAGAACGGTTTGCCCGGCGAATACAGAAGAGCTTTCCGTAATGCGGTTTCCCATTTCAAGTATGAGCCATTGGCTACTACAATATAATGTGGCTCAGATTCATCTGTGAACCGATAGAGATCAATATCGCAGTCTTTCTCGATGGCGTAGGCATCATGGTTAAATAACTGCTTTATTATAGTTGACAGATTACTGGGGCGTGCATCCCTTGCTTTATCCTTGGAGTAACGATTAAGGATCGCGTCTTTAATGTAGGTTCTGACACGAGCGTTACCCCTGAACTGTGCAATGACCTGTCCAATGTCTTCTGCTCTGACAAGTTCGTCCATAAAATCTTGGCTATCGTTACGTGAGAGGGAGATATAGCCCACTTCATCGGCTTTCTGGAAAACCCTTTCTTTCAACTCGTTGGCGATATCTCTTGGTATCTTTGTCATATTAGCTCCGTTGGGAAACTTAACTGTTCCGCATCGTCAGCATCTTGCAGATCAGCTACATCATCTAGCCACGCATCCACAAAGCGCTGTGTTTTTTCATCATTGAAGGCAACTACGCCATCACGAAGGTACACGGTCTCCGCTTCGCCCATCCGGCGGCCGTTCTTGGCTTCTTTGTCCAAGGCGGCGACTGCGGCCATACGACGAATGTCTGTAACAAAATCGAGTACAATTACAGTGTCCTTGCCGGGAGCGATGCGAAGTCCACGACCAAGCTGCTGAACGAAAATCCTCCTTGAGTGAGTAGCCCTGAGGAAAACAAGAATATTGACATCTGGCACATCAATACCCTCGTTCAAAACATCAACCGCGGTAATCGCTTTAAGGTTTCCTGCCGCAAAATCCATTAGTATTCGCCGTCTGGCTACTTTGTCATCAATAGAGGCATTGGCGGCTGATACGCTGTTGGCGTTGAGTTTTCTGGCAAACTCGCCCGCATGTGTTTTGGATGGCGAAAAGATTGCTATCCTCGGCTTTGTTGTCTTTTCAACTGTGTTGAGAATGTGCTTAATAATTTCATCATCACGTTGAGGCATAAACAGTCGCTTGTTAAGGTCTTTTATGCTCATCGGATGTTGGGTGAGATTAGGCAAGGCTTTCCAGTCGATATTGTCGCACATCATCCGGTAATCGACTTTTGCCAGATATCCCATTCGCATGCCTTCGATTAGTGACACTTTGGCAATTGGTTCGCCAAACACTGAATCCAATGTCGCACCATCACCTCGCCAAGGTGTGGCAGTCATGCCTATCAGGTGTTTGGGTTTCAAATGGTCAATACAGGAGACAAAGGCGTTCGCCAGCGCATGATGAGCTTCATCAACCACAATCAAGTCAAATATATCTGGTTCAATTCCACCGAGGTATCCGTAAAGAGTTTGGTAGAGACCAAAGTTGATACCCTCAATTGGAACAGGCGGTTGGCCGTCCATAAACAGTCGGGTTGGAATTGTTTTGGGGAGTTGTGTCCAAAACGCCTGTTGGAGTTGCTGAATTAAATCCACCGAATGGCATAATACTAAAACTCGCTTGATTCCTTTTTTAATTAGAGCGTCGGTAGCGGCTGAGGCAATGACCGTTTTGCCGAGTCCGGTGGCAACGATAAAGAGACTTTTAGTTCGACCGTCTTCAAAACCATTAATGATGGAATTCACAATTCCCTGTTGGTATTCACGTGGCTCACGGCGTAACGGAGAGTAATCAGGATATTTTGCGAGAAGACCTTTTACAAAAGCTCCATTCCATAGACGAACATCAAATCCATTTGCACGAAGTTCGTCTTTTCGGGAAACAGCAGATGGTCTGAAATCGCCATTTGTTACCACGACGACTACTTTCGCACCATAGTGGCTTTGTGCTTTGATAGCCTCATTAATCGCGGATTTTCCGACATAGGACGAACCACTGACGGATTTGACCTGAAACAGATAAGTGTCACCGACGGGGTTTTCTTTCGTGTGGCGGACGGCGAGAATGTCTGCCCCTTTGTCGCCGCTTTGCCCAACGTCCTGAACATCGCGCCATCCACAATGTAACAACAGACGAACGATAGCAAGCTCAAGTCCTCGCCAATCTCGTCCTTCCATTATGTGTGGTTGCAAGAATGTTCTTGCGTTGTTAATCATAGCGTCAGTAATCCCTCCAGAATGGATAGTGTGTTTGCAAAGCGAATAAGCTCGTATTTTGAGGAAGGTTTACCTTCTATCAAATCACAAGCGTCTCGCAAATATGTTACAACCTTTCCCGATGACATAGATTGGAGTCGTTGGTTTGTAGCGTCGTCTCCTATGTTGATTTGCGCATAGGGAGATTTAAAAACATTACCATCGAGAAACTCCTCAGGCAATGCGTCAGCAAGATATGGCAAGGATGAATATGGCACATACGCCAGACATTGATTGGCATTGGCAGTTTTATTTTGGAAAGCGTCAAATAACTCCGCAGATTCGTCGATCAGTGCCGTCGCAAGTTTTTCTGTTCCAGAAGGAACCTTTTTCAAGACTTCGTAGGTGCGATCCATCCGATGAGCCAAACGGGTTGGAAGTATTTCTCGAATCTGATTCAGTATGGCTTGAGCGCGTTCCTTTAACGAGTTGATGTTTACCCGTTCGTCAGCCAAGTGATTTTCAATGAGTCCGAAAAAGGCGCGTTGTACCGTTAAACCACTTTCCCGCACCGCGAATCGTTCCGCCAAAGATTGCAATAACAATTGTTTTGGAGTGATGGGGTATTCTGCCAATATGGGATGCTTGTCATCATAAAAGAAATCGATATCAATTCCATCGTTGAACACAATCGAAGGAAGTCTCAATCCATCCAAGCGGATGTCCGACCCGTTAACTCTCCATGATGTAACATTGAATGGAGGAGTTATTCCATACGCGAACTTTCCAGTAAGAGATTCTTGTTTCTCTGACACCTGAATAAGTTCATCTCGACTACTGGAAATGGATTGCGGTTCAACCCCGTCGGATGGAGTGGAGCTTGACGGCGTGGAGGGTGGAACATCTATAGTGTCTGGCCCATAATCGTCAATATCATCCGAGGGTGTGCCCCCTGCGTTAACCGGCGTTGTGATCGCGCCGCCTTCCCCTTTGGCTTTATCAGCTTCCTGAGCCGCTTTATACCATTTATCATCACTTTGGTATGCGGAGTTGCCTTTATGAAACTCCCGAGCAAACTGGTCTGCGACACTCCGAGAAATAGCGAGACATTTTGTACCAGGATCGTTTCTGCGATACCCTGAGATCAACAATCCCAATGGAGAATCATTGTCACTATCATATTCAAAAGTCTTTCGGTGTTTTGGCAAAATAGGGCCTGCGCCACGAATCGCTTCAATTGTTTTTTTCCAAGCAATGCCTGAATAGTCGAAACCATTTTTTTGGTAGGTGGGGATAAGGTAATCCACATGAAGCTCGCCGACAATTCGACCACCGACGGTCGATCCCAGTTCAATTGGATACTCCAACATCGGAGTACCAGTAGCGGGATTTTCGAAGCTGAACACACTCTTGTCAGCGGTCAGTATTTTTCGACCATTGCGGATAAAATCCAATCCAAAGTTTGAAACATGGGAATATCGCTGAATACCGATCCAACCCTTCAGGCGGCGTGACCGCTTGACTATTCCATCTGGAAGATTGTCCACATCTAAATCGCAAACCTCATCATCGGTCAAATACCTATTCCGTCCTACGTCAAAATAAGCGGATCCTAAATCACGATTGATTTCTTGAACAGCATGTATCGCCTGCCCCTTTCTGGTCACATACCGGCTATTACCCCAAACACAGTGGAGCTTGGGGCTTAACTGATTCCCCTGAAGGTTAATCCGAATATTCCGAGAACTGATGATGGTGGTATAGATTGTTTCCAACCGCCTTTTTATGATTGAAGATTTGTTTTTAAGTTCCCCCAATACACCATCTTTGAGTTTTCGGATGATAATTTTGGTTCCAGAAGTAGAAGAGTCATCTTTGTGTTCTCTAATAACCGGAGCTGAAAAGGACTGCCCCTTTATCAATTCGTCAAAATCTATTCGAATCCCCACCCATTCCGAATCTCCCGACCGTGTAGACAAAAAAATAGTCTCGTCACCAAGCCGTGCCGTGGCGATATTAAACCCCATGCCAAAAAGACCAAGATTATGGATCGGGTCGTTGCTGGAGTATCCGGCCTTCGCGGCATTTTGAAGTGTTTCGAGTGTCATACCTTGACCATTGTCCTCAATGACGACCTCGGCAGCGGTGGCAGTTCGTGACCAAGTAATATCAATTTGTGGATTTTCAAGCTCAACACCACGAGAATTCGCGTCTAAAAAAGCGTCAAGGGAATTGTCAACCAATTCCGCTATACATTGCCATGCCTCAAAAGGGATATCTCCCAATGTTCGGAGAATTCGCGGGGTTGGCGTAATATCCACATGTTGCGTACTGTTATTATTCATGCTTATCTCCTAAGAATTTCGCTATGGATTTCGCCACTAAGTGCCCCATGACAGGCGGAACGGCATTTCCTATTTGCAGGATATTGGTGGTCGCCGAATGCGGAAACACAAAATCGTCGGGAAATGTTTGCAGCCTCGCGCATTCTCGAATAGTCAACCGCCTATTCAGGCTGTAGTGAAATTGTACCCTGGATTGAGGTTTAGCCCTGATCGTGTAGGCGGGCTTATCCGGATCGGACACCTCATCTCCCTGACCGTTGCCGTTTTTGGCTTTTGAGGCTTTGAAGTATTGGGATTGGTTGGGGACTGTATCATCAGTAACATCTTCAAGGTCTTGAATCGCCCATCGTATGGTATGCTTGTATGGGCGATCGGGATATTGCACTGCTGGCTTCCTTGGGAAACCATTTAAATCATCTCGAACACAAACTATAAACAATCGCGTTCGCCTCTGTGGAATTCCATATTCAGGGCCAAAGAGTTTCCATACCTTAACGTGATAGCCACATTTCTTCAGGTCGTCCTGGATAGTCTCAAGCACTTCACCATCATGCAGGTTCTCTAATCCAGGCACATTTTCCCCAATGGCTATTTTAGGGCGATGGGCTCCCATGTACTTAAGCAAAGCCCGGTATAATTTACCTCGATCTGACTTTAATCCATGTCGTGGCCCGCATGTGGCGAAGTCTTGACACGGAAATCCGCCGAGGAGTACATCCGCAGCAGGGATGTCACTAGGATCGTAATTCGAAAGGTCTTTTTGTTTGACGTGGGAGTCGATGTTATTTCGGTACGTCTGAACACAATCATCGTCAAAGTCATAAGCCCCCAGAATTGAAAACGGCAAAGCCTCATACATCTTTCTTTTATAGGAGAATCCCCCCATAAATCCTAAGTCAAGACCGCCACAACCACAAAAAAAAGATACGGTCGAGTACGATGGATTGGAGGCATCTGTATTTCGTTTTTGTTTTGTCATTTCGTTTTTGGCTCCACATTTGTCGAATCACTGTCGGAAATCGCCGCTTTTCCGCCACGAACCCACTGGTCAACTTCATCGCGCTTGAACTTCCAAAGCCGGCCAACCTTGTGAGCGGGCATATTTTTGCGTTCCAGCCATTTGTAAACGGTCTCACGGCGAACGCCGAGGTACTCGGCAATCTCCATTACTGATAGCCATCTGTCTTCTGTCATAGTGGCCTCATCCAGGTCAAAGTCGCAGCTACCCACAACAACGGGCACGATCCAGTAAATTAATAGAGTAACCGCAAATTATGCCAATTCCAGTTGGTTTGTCAAGCTATATCCATGTTATTGCGTCTTTTAGTGACCCTATTGGACAGAGCTTTCTGGGTTAACGACAAATCGGCAACGGTAGCAAGATTCCTTGGTGATCCACTGGATGGGATCGTCTTCGAGGTGAAAAAAGGCCCGTAGGGCTTTGGAAAGCCCCTGTTTGTGCTTCTTCATGGTCTTATCAGGGGCGTTTTTGATACTAAAACCGCCGGATTCGGTGTCCACCCGTTGATCCAGTTGGCTGAGGCTGTTTTTCATTTCGGCATCGCTGAGAGGGGTGAAACCGATAACACCACTGTTTTCCGCGAATTTCTGCAACAGCGCCCAATGGCGGTCCGGCGTGTTGTTTGTCTTGTTTCGCATGCCCATCTGACCGTAACTGTACTGGCGGTGCAGGTCGCCGGTGCGGATCGAGACGGTGTGGCCATCCACAAATCCGATGGTGATGGCCTCCCATGCAGCTCCCGTTGGGGTTGGAAATTGCTCCAGCTCACCAGAACCAGGCTCAGGGATTGTCGCATGGAAGGTGGCGAAGATATCCGTAAGTTCGCGATTCACGGCAAACTTGCCTTTGTCCTCAAACACAATCTCCTCATCCAAGGTTAGCCCAATCGCTTCCTTGGCGGTGAGAAGCTGATCTGTTTCTGGACATTGATATTGATCCGTCGGGATTATGACGGCGAAATGAGTTTCGTGGAGCAGACAGATTCGGTTGAGCGATTCGGTGAGGTGTTCTTGGTCTTCGGGAAAAATAAGATATACCGGTAGCTCGTAGCCTTCCCGCGGTTTGTATTGTCCGAGCCGCCAAACAAATCGAGTGTCAGCCGGTTGACTTTCCTTGTACTGGATACCGAGAGCATCGCATAGGTCTTTGTGAAAGGCTGGGCGTTTGAGCTTATAGACGAGGATGTCCTTGGCTGCCAGTGGATATGGTTTGCTTTCGTTTTCCGGACAAACAGCGACGATGTCATCATCGGTGTGGTTAACCACCTGTCGCGGGCAAAACATCGGGCAATCGCTGACGCATGCTACAGCAGAGGCTTGGTGTTTGTCGAGTTGGAGATATCGCTTTTGGAAAAGCTCGAAACGCGACCAGTCAGACAGCGCGTTCCGCCATTCACACCACGGCGCGGTCTGAGCGGGTATGTCTTCGATAATCTTCCAAAACTGATGGTCGTCCATTAATCCCCCTCTCCAACGTTTACAAATCCGCGAGCGGCGAACCACTGCTCCAGAATTTCCGAATCATCATCACGCTTGTATTGAGCCTTGTTGCCGCTAAGCGTTACGGTTCGGGGTGTTTTCGAGTCAGTGAATTTGACGGAGAAACTGGCTTTGAAAAGCCCCTTGGCTTTGGACAAATCCCGCTGGCGTTCAGCCAAGGCCGCAAAAACATCCTCGGCTTTGCGGATTTCGATTTCCTTGTGCGTACCGCCACGAAATATCTGGATTTCCTTGAGCTTGATCTCTTCCAGACCATCAATGTCGCCACATAAAACTGCGTCCGCTCCAACTTCGCGGAGAGGATCGAGTGTGAATTTGGCGGTGCTATCAAAATACTCATCATCGCCGAAAAAATGCCCGCCGAAGTGCTTTCGGTAGAGTTGTTTCTCGCCTTTGGAATTGGCGTTGACGCGAATCTCTCCAATGTTCGGGTTGTAAACCAGCAGGTCAAACTTCATCGGGCGGAAGTATTCACTACCCTCTTCATTGCCCGCCTTGAGAGATGGCTCGCGGGTAAAGGGCTCGCCATGTCGCACAAGAAACCAGATAAAATCCGGCTTGCGATAGACAAAGACCTTGGCGGTTCGACCTCGACGTTTCTTTTCGAACCAATCGTTAAGATCGGATTCCAATGCGCGTAATCCCGCCTCGTCCAGTTCCCGACAGTCCTGAATCTCACCGGTCGTTATGAAATACTCGAAGCTGCGAGGCCTATGCAGGAATTGCTCGGCGTGGAGCCGTTCGATCAAATCACGATTGCGCATCCATACCTGAATCGCCAAGTCGGCGCATGTGATCTCATCGCTGATAGTCGCGTCAAACTCGGTGCCGTCAATAGCCTCCTGGATTGAGTCAAAGCCTTCCTGTGTGGACAGTTCGTCAACGTAATACAACGATTCAGCCAATTCCGTTGGCGTGGTTGTATCGGAGTGGAGTAGAACATCACTCAGCGTGTCATAGTCCAGTTCTTGAGTATGATCTGACGGTAATTCAACCCCGCGAGCCGTGAAGTAATCCGCATGTGGACGGAGGAAAGCGATCAAATGCTCTTTCGCCACCTTGCGAAGTGTCTCTGGTTTTGAAAATCGTCTGGGGTTGAATGTCGCCATATTGCTTGTCTCCAAATTCTATCGATTTATTGTTCCATGTTTACAGGCCACGACCTTGCCGAGGACACGAAAGTCCGAATCCGGGTGAATTCTCATGGGTGTTAGTTTTGGATTTTCCGGATGTAGTTCGATAAGTCCATTGTCGATTCGCAGGCGTTTGACGGTAGCTTCATCGTCAAGCATCGCGACAACGATATCGCCATTTTCAGCCAACGCCTGACGGCGAACGACAATCGTGTCGCCATCGTTAATACCAGCGTCGATCATGCTATCGCCTTGGACTGTCAAGGCGAAACACTCCCCGCCTTTGGTGACTGTTTCCGCGACCAGCACTTCGCCGACGATGTTCTCGACCGCCAAGATCGGCACACCGCCCGCGACTGTTCCAACCAATGGAATAGCCACCAACTTGACCGTCATATCCTCGGGTCGTCTGGCGATGGTCAATCCGCGAGCCTTCTTTTCCGTCCGCTGTAGATAGCCTTTATGAACAAGCTGGTTCAGGCGGTCGTGAACACTCGGCGCGGAAACCCCGAACATATCAGCCAGTTCCTGAACCGTTGGCGGAAAGCCGTTTTCGTCGACACAGCGGCATATCCGTGCGAGTGTCTCTCGCTGACAGTCTGTTAGTTCAATTGCCTTGGGCCTACCCATTAAGTTTGTTCCTTAATCATCGCGGTATTCATCCAAATAACGCCATAGCATAGCACCTAACGCCTATAAGGTCAAATAGTTTTTGTTTTTCCGGCCCGGATCGTCGGGAGTGAGGTTAGCCAGAACATCTCAGCGAAATTTCGCTGAGGTAATTTTGAGAAAAATACAAGAATATCGTGTTTTCAATAATACGTAAAAGCCTTTATAGCAAGCAGATAAGACACTTGCTCCTGTGGATTTCGAGTAAATTTCACCGCTCCAGCGAAATTTCACCAAATCCCTACGACAGGCCTCGGCCAGAAGTGAACTTCTGACTGTCGCAGGGAAAACAAACGTGCCGAGCCTGTCTCCTTGCCAGTCAGATTCATAAGGAGATTCGGCATGAATCTATTGAAGAAGTCAGACCTTTCGCGGGAAGGTCAAACACTCGTCGAGCAAATGCAGCGGGTCAATTTTGGGCGGATTGAGCATTTGCCGGTTCGTGATGGCCAGCCGGTCTGGGCTGATCAGTCGCGGGTGATTCGCAAGGTCAAACTCGGTGGGGAAAACACACCCCGGGCGGAATCTGGTTATGGCGACTTTGAACTCAAGCGGCAGGTCATCGATCTGTTCGACCAGCTTGAACGGATTGGCGATGGGCTGATTCGTTCGCTTGAGATCAAGCACGGTCTGCCGTTCGCCATGGACATCGAAGAATTTCCCGGCGGTGAGTTCGCTGGCGGCGGAGTCCCGGCCATTCCGCCTACTTCTCCACAACCCACATCCGCCCGGAAAGGAGAACCCGCCGCCGTCTGATTAGGGGTCGGCTCCCACAAAACCAAGATTCAATATTGTAAACGTTAGTCGATTTTAACCAGCCGCGAAGCGGAGGTAATCGGGAACGAAAGACCAAACGGTCGTTCTCGATTGCTTCCGCTTTTCGCGTTTTCGGGCATCCATCTGGTCTTCGCTCCCGGCCTCCCTGTGGCGCAATCACAGGAGGCATCCAAATGGATACCCAAAAGAAACTTCACCCTTACGCGAAATCTTTTATCGAATGTAAAGCCCGTCAGCTTGTCGGAAAATGCGGCCTACTCCAATCCGACATCAAGGACATCGAGCAGGAACTCTACGCCGACCTCTTTCGCCGAATCGCCAAGTTCAATAGCGACAAAGCGAAGCTGACCACCTTCATCCAGCGAGTGGTCGAACACAAGATCGCCAACATTCTGCGCGACCGTTGCTCTGACAAGAGCGTCGCCAACCGCCAATGCTTGAGCCTTGATTCGACAGTCCAGACCGACGATTCCACCGGCAGGGAAATCACACTGGGCGATTGTATCAGCAGCGACCAATTCGAGCGGTTCTGCCGGGGCAAAACCCGCAGCCGTCAGGAAGAGCGGGAACTTATCGCCGACGTACGGCAGGTTGTTGGAGGACTGCCCGAAGAATTGCGGTCGGTTTGTGAGTGTCTGCTTGAGGGCATGTCAATCAGCGAGGCGGCCAGACGCGCGGGCATCAAACGCGCCACGTTCTACCAGAACATCATCGAGCCACTGCGAGAGGCGTTTCGCGAGGCGGATTT
>Ga0255344_1003085_pt1 | contig 18748 bp, 20 predicted proteins | sample wastewater_treat_5_FD_192414 | JGI IMG/M metagenome (GOLD analysis project Ga0255344, IMG submission 192414) | Wastewater microbial communities from Lulu Island WWTP, Vancouver, Canada - plant18 | ecosystem: Engineered > WWTP > Wastewater > Unclassified | place: Canada: Vancouver, British... | reverse complement strand
GCAGGCATACTATCGTATGTCAAGGGATTTCTGTGCAAGATGACGGAAAATATGTCCGCAGATTCAGTGCAAAGCCGTCAGGCGGGCTTTGTGCGGTGTTGCCTTAAACTTTTCTCCCCTTTGCTTGTCAAAGAAGAAGCGCCATACGAAAATCCGTGGGACGGCGGTGAAGACTTTCGGATAATGCTTGAAAGCGAAAAGAAAAAATGCAGGAATGAGATCTGCGAGAACATTACCGAAATGCTGTCTCCTACCGAACTGCCGCATATGTTTAAAAACACCGTTTATTCGGCTGTTCCGACAGTTGAGGAAAAGGGAAAAAAGCTCATGCTTGTACTGGATTGCGAGTGTTATCGTACACTTTCAGAACCGGAACTGGACAGCCTTTGCAGCTGGTGGGAGGACGTTCTCACAAAGATGAACACCGTTCTCAGCAATATTGCTGTCAGAACAAAGAGAATGGGGAAAATATATATTTACCTTCATTATGACAGAGGTTGGACGATAGAACCGGTTTACCATGATAATTCGGGAGGTGATAAGATTGAATGATAAAACAGCGGAGTATTACCGCAGACGATATCCGTCAGGCACAAGGATTCAGCTTGACAAGGATATGGACGATCCACAGCCGATACTTTCAGGCACTAAAGGGACAATTATTGACATAGATGATATGGGACAGGCGGTCATGAAATGGGACAACGGAAGAAGTCTGTCCCTGATAATAGAGCACGACAGCTTCCATGTAATATCTCAGGAAGAAAGCATCGATGAATCGGAAGAAGCTGAAATGGAGATATCGCAGTTATGAGTATAAATGCAAAAGAAGAAAATTATGAGCTCATGGAAATGCTTGGTCAGACAGTGCTGTTCACGAATATGAGAGTTGACCGCAGTACCGTACCCGAGGGCCTGTATGCATATGATGTAAGACACGATGATGACTGCACAGGCGAAATATGTGAAATAAAGCCTTCTGTGATGGTCAATCACTGGGGAACGATAATCTGTAAGGAACAAATTCAAATGGACGATTATTGGCACAGCCGATTCGTTGATGAGAATGACTACAGCTACACAGGCTATACTGCGACCCTTGAGGAATACATGAATACCGACTATTCTGAGGAACAGTCAGAAGAAATGGAGATGGGGTGATCAATGTGGGGCATAGCAGTCCCCAAAGCAGTGCAAACGCCTATTCCCCTAAAAACAGTTGATTTTTAAAGCAATATAGAGTATAATAGAAGTAATATAAGTACAAAGGAGGAACGGCAATGGGAATATACCTTAATCCTGATAATACAGATTTTCAGGAAGCTTTGAATTCTGAAATATATGTTGACAAGACAGAACTAATCAGGCATACAAATAGTAAAATTAGAACTACTAATAAGTATATATGTGTCAGCCGCCCCAGAAGATTCGGAAAGTCTATGGCAGGAGATATGCTTGTAGCATATTATAGCAGAGGCTGTGACTCTAAAGAAATGTTCAGTAAGTATAAGATATCTGCTGATCCTTGTTTTGAAAAGCATCTGAACAAATATAATGTGATTCACATTAATATGGTAAACTTTCTTGGAGAATCAAAAAATATTGACGAAATGGTACAATTCATATCCGATGATATTATTGACGAAGTCATTGAACAGTATCCTGATTTGAATATGCCAAGAAGAAAGACACTGCTTAATGTTTTGAATAAAGCTTTCGCTCAGTATAAAATCCCATTTATATTTATCATAGATGAGTGGGACTGTATATTCAGAGAACTTAAAAATGAGAAGGAGTCTCAGGAGAAGTACCTTGATTTTTTAAGGGATATAATGAAAGATCAAAGTTACGTTGCTCTTGCGTATATGACGGGAATACTCCCGATAAAAAAATATGGAAAGCATTCAGCACTCAATATGTTCACAGAGATCGCAATGACAAATGCAGTTCCAATACAGGAATTTACCGGCTTTACTGAAAACGAGGTAATAAAGCTTTGCAAAGAGTACAAGAAAGATTTCAATGAAGTCAAGCGCTGGTATGACGGATATACGGTTGACGGCGAATCTATATACAACCCGAAATCAGTCGTAGAAGCCCTTACAAGAGGTACTTTCAAGAATTACTGGACTTCGACCGAGAACTACGAAGCACTTGAAGAATTTATTTTCAGAAACGATGATGGTTTGAGGGACACTGTAATAAAACTCATTGCAGGAGGAAAGAAAAAAATTGATCCTTCGACCTTCAATAATGATATGGTAACATTCAATTCGCAGGATGATGTATTGACGCTTCTTGTTCATCTCGGTTATCTGACTTTTGATTCAGAAACAAATGAAGTAGCGATACCCAATTATGAGGTGTCCGAGCAGTTTGCAAGTACGATACGCAATAAGGATTGGGCTGAGGTGTCGAGATCACTGAAAGTTTCGGATGAACTCCTTCAGTCAACTCTCAACTGCGATGCGGAAAGAGTTGCACAGCTTATATCGGACAGCCACAGTGATAATACTTCAATATTGCAGTATAACGACGAAAACTCACTTGCCTGTGTGCTTTCGATAGCATATTATTCAGCAAGAAAGGACTATATTCTTCATAGAGAGCTTCCTACCGGAAAAGGCTTTGCCGATCTTGTGTTCATTCCAAGAATCGGAAGAACGCTGCCTGCGTTAATAATCGAGCTGAAAAAAGGACATTCTGCGGAAGAAGCAATACAACAGATAAAGAATAATAACTATATTCATAATGTATCAGAGTATTCGCCCGAAATAATACTTGTCGGTATTAACTACGACGAAAAAAAAGGTCATACTTGTATGATAGAAAAATATGAGATAAAATAATACTGATTCATCAGGAAACGCCATTGAATATTTGATGGCGTTTTTTGTTTTTTAAGAAGATGATAACATAAATGTCCAGAGGAACAGTCAGAAGAAATGGAGATGATGTAAATGAAAGAAAAGCCAATGTGTCCGATTATCGGAGCAAACGGGAATATCTACAATATTCTCGGTATCGCTTCAAAAACTTTGAAAAGCAATGACATGGCTGATGAAGCAAAAGAGATGTACGACCGAGTGACATCTTCTCACAGCTATGATGAAGCACTCGGCATTATAACGGAATACATTGAGCCATGCACGGAAGAAGAATTGTATGCAGATTCCGAAGAAAATAGCTTATCCCAGCAGTTATAAAAACTGATGTTATTGCTCCGCCAACTAACTCTTGAATTTTCTTGCTTGTCCTGACAGCGAAATACTGCGTCAGAAAGTCTTGAAATGCAACAGCATTCCTTCAGCTTTCTTCCTTGTCTTTCTCTGACAGTCCGTCGCAATATTTCTTCAAGAGTTAATTGGCGGAGCAATCATATAGATTTCAAAACCAGCGACGGCTCAGCTGAAAAGCGATATCAGAGCGAAAAGGGAGGAATTAAATATGGATACGTCCTGATACTCTTTGAGAAAGGAGGCTGTATGCACACATCGAAAAAACAAAGACAAGCAAGCGTAAAACTGAAAGGTGAGATTTCTTCAATGCTGAAAAACGCTAAAAAATATCTGCCTCACAGAACCTACTGCGAGCTTTGCACTGCCGTTGACAATGCGGCGGACTATACCACTAAGAAAGGACTGATACTGGCCTGTTTTCAGGCAAAGAAAAATAATTTTTAAGCCGCTTGCCGGGAACAGAAATGTTCCATGCAGGCGACTTTTTCTGTTCCCGGCGATCTGTAACATCAGACTGCGGTGGGAAGGAGATGTATGAATAGTTTCATGTCATGGATCGGAGGGAAGAAATCTCTCCGTGATGATATACTGATACGTTTTCCGCTTGACTACGGGCGGTATATTGAAGTTTTCGGAGGTGCAGGCTGGGTATTGTTCCATAAGACGCCTGAAAAGTTCGAGGTGTTCAATGATGCCAACGGCAATCTTGTAAACCTTTACAGATGCGTCAGGAAGAATCCGGGAAAACTCATACACTATCTGAAATATATGATAAATGCCCGTGATGATTTCCGCAGGATAGTTAAGCAGCGCAAAAGCGGAATATTCGGGAAGTTCCACGACTATGACAGAGCAGCTAAGTTCTACTATCTCATTCGTTTCAGCTACGGCCATAAAACAGATCAGTATTGCTGCAGACCTGAACCCATGTGGAGTAAATTTCCGCTTATCGAAAGGGCAGCAGCAAGGCTTCAGAGCGTGGCTGTGGAAAACAGGGATTTTGAGGAGCTGATAAAGCTGTACGACAGACCCGAAAGCTTTTTCTACTGCGATCCGCCATATTACTCAACTGAAAGCTTTTACAATGATGTGGACTTTTCAAGGAAAGACCATGAAAGACTGAGAGATACACTGCTTGAATGCGAGGGGAAGTTTCTTGTTTCATACAACGACTGCCCTGAGATAAGAAAGCTGTGGGATATCCCCGGTATCTACATCGAGGAAATAACAAGAGCAAACAATCTTGCGCTGAGATATGAAAACGGAGCTGAATATCATGAACTGTTTATCAGCAACTATGATACATCCGAAAGACGAAACTCAGACCGTCAGCTGTCATTTCTTGACGATGACGAGGAAGGAAATTATTATGAATAAAATGATCTATGCAATGGGATATGTTGACGACAGCGGAAATGTCATCCTGAAAGGCGCTTACCGTGAAAACGATACCGATAATGTTATCTTCGTTACTGTAGGAAAGGATAATATTTCCGCCGATGTTATCAGGACTGAAGCAGGAACGACTGAACTTCCCACAGATATGATAATGGATATCTGTGAACGCCATGAATGCGGAAGCTGTCCCCTTGATGATTACAACAGACCATATGAGGACTTTGATGATGCAGAATGAACCGGGACTTCTTGATAAAACCAGCTGTATCCCCGATGACAGGGATTATACGGAAAAGCTGCTGATACTGAAGCCGTCCGCTCTTATGGAAGATTTCCGAAAGCCGTATTTTCAGTATTTCTATGCTATGAGCGGATTCGGCTGTAAGCCCGATAAACTTGGAAGCAAGGTTTACGGAAAATTCCTTGCAGACGGCGAGAACTGCTATTTTTACAGGAATGACTTTGTGGGAGTTGCTGACAAGGAGCAGCTTCCGCAGTGGGCAAAGAAACGTCTTGAAAGCTTCACTTCTCCGAAAATGCAGATACGTGTGTTTCAGATTAATGACATCAGGGATAGTGAAAAAGTGATATTCGGAAGTTATGATGAAGCAATGAAAAAAGGCGGGATCAGACCTGAAATATATCGTCAGGTATACGGCGGTACAGTTAACTGCTCAGACCTTGAAAGCGTTTTTGCACTCTGTAATAACAAGCATCCTCCCGGATATTATGGCCATTCCCTTTCGGTATCCGATGTTATTGAGATATGCAGCGGAGATAAAAAGGGCTTCTATTACTGTGACAGGATCGGCTTTCAGAAGATAGACTTTGATATCGAAAAGGCAGACCGAAGCGATATTCTGAAAGTTCTCATAATAGAAAGCGGAAAAGAACCATATACCGCAGAGATATGTGATGAACTGCAAGCAAAGCAGAGCGTTGTGGGAGGCCTTATCGAGCCTGTGTATTTTGCACGGGATGATAATGCACTCATTTACTGCGATGAGGAATTTCTGCTGAAAGGATATGAACCAAACAGAAAGGCAGGAGAACTGATAATCCACGGTACTTTCATGGTGGTCGGCAATGGCGAGAACAGATACGGCGAGGGGATCGAAGTATCACTTACGGATAAGCAGATAAGCGAATATACGGAAATGTTCAGATATCCGCTTATTTACATGACCAATGAGGAAATTGCAGGGATGCAGGAAGAAACGGAAGAACAGGCCGAGGATATCTCACTGACATAGGAGGCAGAAATGAAAGAAGAAGTATTTATCCCGTCTCCCCTTGCACAGCAGCTGGAAGAAATGGCTGTATTGCTGGGAGTGACAGCGGATGAGTTCGCAGAAAATGCGATAATAAATTATTTGAGGAGTGAAAGCAATGGCAGATGAAAAGAAAGGCATCACCGTCAAGATAGATGCAGAGTTACACGCAGAGATCAGGCAGTTCATAGAAGCCAACGGAATGACAATGGCTGAGTTCGTTTCGCAGGCGCTGTATAATGAACTGCACCCGAAAATTCAGCCGATGGAGGTGAAAAACATGGGGCCGATGAGAACGATGGCATTTCAGATGCCCGAGGATATGTTTCAGCGCCTGAAGGATTACCTTCACCGTCATAATATGACACAGAAGGAATTTGTCCTCGGTCTGGTGGAAGCAGAGCTGAACAGAGATCAGGCACTGAGAAATGATCAGGCAAAAACTGAGGAGGAAGACCTCGGTGAAAATGAGTCCGAAGACGAGGACATGGACGATGACCTCGATGAAGAAGAATCCGAAGACGAGGACATGGACGATGACCTCGATGAGGAAGAGTCCGAGGACATGAACGATGACCTCGATGAAGAAGAGTCCGAAGACGAAGACATGGACGACGACCTCGATGAGGAAGAGTCTGAGGATATGGAAGAAGACCTCGATGAAGAGGAGTCCGAGGACATGACAGAAGAAGAAACAATATCAATGGCAATGTAACAGGAGTAATATCATGAATATCAAAAACAGAATAAAGAAATTCGGCGCAGGGATAATGGCAAGTTTCTGCGCCGTTTCTGTTATCGGCAACACAGTAAGCTATGCTGCAAATGCCGATATTACAAAAGAAAACGTGGCTTTCCCTACTGCCGATGAAGTGATCGCTCAGGCGGCAACACTTCTTGGTTCTCCCTACGGATGGGGATTTAAGGGCTATACAGGTGCCTACTATCAGGGCAGCTATAGTCCGCTGTCATTGGACACTGTACGCAGTCAGGGCGTTGACTGTTCAGGCCTTATCTATTACACGCTGACACATCTTGGCTACTCAACAAGCGGATTTTCCTGGAACAATCCCGTTCCTGTTGATACTCCCCATTGGCTTTCGGTGAATGATAACTGTACAGTTTCGTACAGCGGTATATCTTCAAAGATAGAGGTAGAAAAGGAAAATATCCCCTACACCGAGCGCCCATACTGGGAATGCGCTGACGGTTCAACTATAACCGCAGGCTCAGTCGTGATCGCTGACAACCTCGCAGGAGAAGACCACTCATGGATATATATGGGTGAATTTGACAGCCGTCAGGAGGTTGTTGATTATCTGCTGAATATCGGTGTTGATGCTTCATACATTAATGACAGAACTGTCGGTGACGGAAGCGGTGAGGGCGGAACTCACTGGCGTATCGAGTCAAACGGCTCTCAGGGATGCGTTATAAACAATCGTACCGACGGTAAGAAGGCTACTTCCATGAATATGTATGCTTTCCGTATCACACAGGATAAAGTGAAGAAAAGTCCAAACGGAAATATCAGGATAAACAAGACATCAGAAGACGGACAGAATGGCGACAGAACGTTCACGGTCACAGGCGGCGGTGAGACATACACACTGACAACAGGTGCGGACGGAACAGCAATACTTGCGGATATTCCTGTATTCGACAGCAATAATGCTCCTATTACTTATGCTATCAGCGAGAAGGATGTGCCTGTGAGATACGTTGTCCCTGGCGAGCAGAAAACAACACTTGATGCAAATGAAACTGTTGAGGTGACATTTGAAAACAGGCTGAAGAAGTTCACTGCGGAAGTCACCAAGAAAGACAGTGAAAACGGCACAGCTCAGGGCAATGCTTCACTTGCAGGTGCGGTGTATGGTCTGTACCGTGACGGAGAAAGAGTTGCACAGTATACTACCGATGAGAACGGATATTTCAAGACGGATGAATTTCCCTGCGGAAACTATACCCTTCAGGAGCTGACTCCGTCTCAGGGATATCAGCTCAATGATGAAATATACAGCATAGGCGCTGAGCCTGAGAATTACAAAGTTGAAGCAAATGCTGTTGAAATGAGTGTTGATGAAAATGTTATCAAGGGTAATATATCCATAGTAAAACACAGCGATAATGATGAAAATACCGTTGAAAACCTTGAAAGCGGCGCTGAGTTTGAGATATTCCTCAAATCATCGGGCAGTTATGACAGCGCAAATGAATCCGAGCGTGACCGCCTTGTCACCGACGAAAACGGCTTTGCAGAAACAAAAGATATGCCATACGGTACATATACCGTACATCAGACAAAGACTGTGAACGATGCGGAATATGCAGCAGATTTTGATGTGAATATCATTGAAAACGGCAAAACATATGAATATATACTCAATGATAAGCCGTTCACAAGCTATATTCAGATCATTAAGGCTGATTCCGAAACAGGCAGGACTATTCCGTATGAGGGTGCAGGATTTCAGATATACAATGCTGACGGAGAAATAGTCGATCTTGGAACAGATACATTCTATACCAATAACGAGGGCTGCCTCATAACTCCCGAAACGCTGACATACGGCGAATATTCCCTTGTCGAGGTACAGGCCCCTATAGGATATGTCCTTGACAGCACACCTGTTCCTTTTACCGTTTCCGCAGACAATGCAGAGGAAAAGATCATAAAGGTGACTAAGAACGATACAGCTCAGAAAGGCCGTATTTCGGTCACTAAAACAGGCGATATTTTCAGAACGGTGGAAGCTGTTTCATCGGCATACTGTGAGGACGAGCTTGTTGTGGATCCGCCTGTATACAAGCCTGTTTTTGAGAAATGCGGACTTAAAGATGCAGTATTTGAGATAATTGCAGCAGAGGATATTTATACAGCAGACGGAACTCTGAGGGCCGCAGGCGGTGATACAGTTGATACGATAATAACCGATGAAAGCGGATATGCCGAAACAGAGCCGCTGCATCTCGGAAAGTATGAAATAAAGGAAATATCTGCGCCTTACGGATATGTTGTAAATGAGGAAAGCAAGTTCGCAGAGCTGACATATTCGGGGCAGGATATCGCAGTGAATGATGCAGTCAACTGCACCATGAATAATGAATATCAGCGAATTAATATCCGCTTTTCAAAGAGTATGGAAAGCGACAGAACTTTCGGCACAGGCATGAAAAATGAGTACAGGAATGTCAGATTCGGTCTGTTCGCCGCAGAGGATATTACCGCCGCTGACGGTACATCTATCCCCGAAAACGGCCTTATCGCAGAAATAGGACTCAATGATGACATGACCGCAGAATTTACAGAAAAGCTTCCGTTTTCACGTTACTATGTGCAGGAAATATCAACAGATGAAAGTTATGTTCTGAACGGCGAGAAGTATCTTGTAAACTTTGAATACACGGGGCAGACACATCCGTCCGTTGACATTGACTGCGGAACTTTCCACAATAAAATAAAGCGTGGAGATATCATGGGCATGAAGATCAACGAAAACGGCGAACCGCTCGAAAAGGCTGTATTCGGTCTTTTCAGAAATGATGAAACAGAGTTCACAGAGGACAACGCATACTGTATATCAAGATCGGATGAAGACGGACGATTCAGCTTCAGCGATATCCCATACGGCGAGTATATCGTAAAGGAGACAAAATCTCCCACAGGATATGTTTTATCTGATGAGCTGTATCCCGTTGTTATCGGAGAAGATGGAGATGTAGTCGAGATCACCGCAGAAAATCGTCCTGTTGACGAGACGAAAAAGGAGACACCTGTTACACCTACAGTTCCTACAACTCCTATGACAGGTGATGCAGGCAGAAGCCCTGTGGGGCTTGTTATGCTTATCCTTGGCGTGACAGGTCTGCTCTATGCGGCTCATAAATGCAGAAAAAAAGAATCGGAATATGAACACAGGGAGCGTGAACTTGCGGCACTCTGCCCCGACTTTATCGAGGGTGATAGCGATGACTAAAAGAGGAAAGCTTTGCATATTGGCGGCTGTTTCAGCTGCCCTCCTTCTTGGAGGTGCGCTCATATATTTCCACGATGATATGACGCAGAAACACATAGAGGATTCCGTGATAAAGTACAAACCGACTCTGGCAGTCAGGAATGAACTTGATAAGATAACTTCTGACATGATAACTGAAACAGCCGCATTAAAAGATACAAATAGTGAATCCGCAACTGAAACAGAAGCTGGAGAAATACCTGTAATATCCGCATCAGATACACTTCCTGATAATGTAAGGCAAAGTCTTATCGATTCAGTTCAGGCACTTCACAGCGCATATCCTGATTGCATAGGCTGGCTGTACATCCCTGATACTTCCATAGATGAGCCTGTTATGCGCTGCAATGACAATGACTATTATCTGAATCACGCATTTGAAGGGAGCAGTTTGCAAGCCGGCTCGGTATTTCTTGACTGCCGATGTGAGGGCCGTTTCATGAATCCCATAAATATCCTGTATTCCCATAATATGCGAAACGGTTCAATGTTTGCGGATATACCGAAATACAGCGAAGAAAGCTATTTTGAGGCTCATAAATACGGCTGGCTTGCAACTCCCGAAACAGTATACAGGATAGATTTCTTCTCATGTGCCAAAGCAGGCTGGAAAGATCTTCTTTATGACGGCGGAACTTTATTAAGCGAATGGATACCGCATATTTTCGATTGTTCCGCAGTCAGCCGTGAGATCACATATTCAGACGAGGACAGGTTCATTTCCCTTTCGACCTGTTCATACGAATTTCAGAATGCAAGAACTATCCTGACGGGTAAACTTACAGAAACGAATGGAGGCTGATAGATTGACAGAAAATTTCAGAAAAAGGCTTGTCTGCGGTATCGCAGAAGCTGCGGCGATCATGAATATCGCTGTTATTACCGCTCACGCAGAGGGCGATGTTGCAGGTGCAGTAACAAGTACATGGAATTCTGCAAAAAGCCAGATCAAAAGCATAGTTAATAACGTAGTATTCCCTGTTATAGACGTAATACTGGTAGTACTGCTTTTTGTTAAGATAGCTATGGCATACAGTGATTACCGCAAACACGGACAGCTTGAATGGGGTCCCATAGCGATATTGTTTTTCTGTCTGCTGTTTTCACTGACTGCGCCAATGTACATATGGACGGTGGTGAGTGCATGACATTTTTTGAAGAAGAACTGCGCAGGATCGCAGACATGACTGCAAATATAGAAGAACCAAAAATTGTGGGAAGGTCCTGTATATTCAGGCTTACAGAAAATATTACCGGTAAACTGACTCTGACCACCTGCGGTATGGCAGATAAATACGAAGCGCTTAAGATAGACCTGATAAACAGAAATGAAGGCTGTATTGATACCCAATACATTCAATTTGTTGATGTATGGGGGAAAATGCCGTTCAACTCTGACTTTATCTCACCATATGCTTGGACCAGTTACGGCAAGACTGAATGGTACTGCATTCAGCCTGAAAATGAACAGTATGAACTACTCTCGGAAAAGGTTGATGAATATCTTGAATGTTTCATAGATCCGGTTGAGGTTATGGATGAAGAATTAATTGTATCGTAATGATATCCTTACGCATAAGATATATAGGGTGATGATAATGACTCGAATGTGTGCAAGGATACTTGACATAGATAATGACAGGCTGCTTGTCATGGATATGAAAACGAAACAGGAAGTTGCTGTAAATACTGATTGTGTCTGTGGATTTGAAGAAGGCGACAGGATAATCATATTCTACAATGGAGCGGTGACAATGAGTATTCCTCCGCAGATAAGTGCCATACGTATACGAAAAGCATCCTGTAACAGAAGAAGATAAAATACAGACCGTTCCTTCGGGAGCGGTCTTTTCAGGAGGTGACCTATGCCCTACATACCATTCACAGAAGAACAGAAACAGACGGCAAACAGCGTAGAACTTGCTGAATTTCTGCGTATGCGTGGGGAGAAACTGGAACGTGCAGGACGTGAGTACAAGCTCATATATACAGACGAAAGCGGAAGACATGACAGCATAACTATGCAAGGCAGCACATGGTTCGATCATAAGAATCAGACAGGCGGCGGTGCGATAAAATTCATGCAGTATTATTACGGTATGAACTTCGTTGACGCTGTTCAGTCGCTTCTCGGTTATTCGGTCGAGCCGCTGCATCACAGTTTTTCACATATGGAAAATGCTGTTGAAAATAAGAAGAAATTCACACTTCCCGAAGCAAATGATGATATGCACAGAGTTTACGCCTATCTGATAAAACAGCGATATATCTCTCCTGAGATCATCACGCACTTTGCTAAAACACATACCTTGTATGAGGATAAGGAGCATCACAATGCTGTATTTGTGGGACTTGATGAGCAAGGCGTACCACGGCAGGCAAGCAAGCGCTCCACATCAACATACGGAAACACATTCCGTATTACAGTTGAAGGCTCTGACACAAGATACAGCTTTTCACATTACGGTAAATCTGACAGACTTTTTGTTTTTGAAGCACCCATCGATATGCTTTCATATCTGACGATTTATCATGAAAACTGGCAGGATAATTCATATATCGCTCTGAATGGCGTGTATGAAAATCCATTGATAAAAGCATTGGAAACACATGAAGGGCTGCGCAATATAATCATCTGCACCGACAATGACGAGGGCGGTATCGACGGATATGAGCGGCTCAGGGACATTCTGAATGAAAAAGGATATACCGGGATATACCGTCATGCTCCCGACTTCAAGGACTGGAATGAAAAACTGAAAGCGGCAAATGGTGCGGATGCTCTCCCTGCTGTTTCTCACTTTCGTAAAAATGTCTTTTATGAGGCTGTGAACAGCCTGCGTGAATTGTCGTTTACACCCTATGGATTTCTCAGTGAACTCCGCAGGGCAAACAGGAACAAAGAATATACCTATATGGCCGAGCTTGCGATAACAGGTTCGGCCTTTTATTTGCGTCAGGGAGCGTATAACGGCGATTTTAAGGGACTTTGCAGTAAGCTGAGACATGGATACAGGGCATACGCAGACAAGGGCAGAATGGCGCAGAAACAGCGCAGTCTGAGCGATGATTTTAGTGCTGTGGAGCGTGATTTTCGACAAACCGCACGCACAAGGGAGCAGTCTGCCCAAACGGCGAAACTGCTGTATAAGCTTGCAGATTCGGCATTAAGAGTTTCTGTAGAGGAAAGCCTTTCGGAACAGGAACAAACCGAAGAACAGGAAGAAGAACACTGTTTTGTGCTCGCTTAGGACAACACCCCCTGTTGCCTGAGACAACAGGGGTAATTGAATATACCAGTTTAATATATATATTAATAGCAAAAGAAAGAATATATTGGAAGTGATTTTTTGAATGAAAAACAGATAGTTATTTTAATTTTGCTGATAGCAGCTTTTATTGGAACTGTCATCCTGATGAGTGTTCTTGAAAACAAAAGCATCAACGGAATAAAGGCAAAAACAGTTGGTGACGGTCAGCACGGAACAGCAAGATGGGCGACAAAGCCGGAGATAAGTCAGACTTTTTTCTCTCTGCCATATGAGCCTGAGAAATGGCGCAGAGGCGAGAAACTCCCTGACATTCAGGGAACGATAATCGGATGCAGGGGAAGAAAAAATACCACCGCACTTGTCGACACAGGAGATGTTCATACTCTGATGATAGGTGCGGCAGGTGTGGGAAAGACAGCATATTTTCTGTATCCTAACATAGAGTTCTGCTGTGCCTCGGGAATGTCGTTCATAAACAGCGATACTAAGGGAGATGTTGCACGAAACTACGGTGAAATTGCAAAGAAATACTATGGCTACAATGTTTCGGTGCTTGACCTTAGAAATCCCACAAGGAGCGATGAAAACAATATCCTCCACCTTGTGAACAAGTATATGGACATTTACCTTTCTGACAATACTCAGCTTTCCGCAAAGGCTAAGGCAGAGAAATACGCAAAGATAACGGCTAAGACTATAATCAACATCGGCGGCGGTGACAGTGCAGGCTACGGTCAGAACGCTTACTTTTACGATGCAGCGGAAGGACTTCTTTCATCGGTGATACTGCTTCTTGCAGAGTTCGGAGAAAAGAATGAACGCCACATCGTATCGGTATTCAAGCTGATACAGGATCTCATAGCTAAGCCGCCGCCGAAAACTGCAAAAGACAAGCCGCAGATGTACTTTGCAAAACTAATGGAAAAACTGCCGGGAGATCATAAAGCAAAATGGCTGGCAGGAGCTGCGCTGAATTCCGCAGATCAGTCCATGATGTCGGTCATGAGTACAGCGCTGTCAAGGCTCAACAGCTTTCTCGACAGCGAAATGGAACAGCTCCTTTGCTTCGGAACTGCCATAGATGCCGAGAAGTTCTGCTCGGAAAAATCAGCAATATTTATCATTCTTCCCGAAGAAGATCAGAGCAAATACTTCATGGTGTCACTGCTTGTACAGCAGCTTTACCGTGAGATACTTGTTATCGCAGACGAAAAAGGCGGAACGCTTGACAGACGTGTTATGTTCTACCTCGATGAATTCGGAACTTTCCCGAAGATCGAGGGAGCAGAAGCTATGTTCTCCGCAGGACGTTCAAGAAAGATATCCATAGTTGCGATAATACAGTCATTTGCACAGCTTGAGCAGAAATACGGGAAAGAAGGTATGGAGATAATCACAGACAATACTCAGCTTACAATATTCGGTGGTTTTGCACCGAACAGTCAGAGTGCCGAGGTCTTATCGAAAGCATTAGGCGAGCAGACAGTGCAGAGCGGTTCTGTATCAACAGGAAAGGACAAGTCACAGTCACTTCAGATGATAGGCAGACCGCTCATGACAGTGGATGAGCTGAAATCCATGCCAAAAGGACAGTTCATAGTAATGAAAACCGGTACACATCCCATGATATCACCGCTGAAGCTTTACTTCAAATGGGGCATAGTATTTGAAGAACCCTATCTTCTCGGAGATAAGGGAGCAAGAGCAGTATCGTACATGGATCGTGATGAACTGTTCAGAGCAGCGGAAATCAGATATCCGCAGGCATCACTTCCTGTAATGGTGAAGGAAGTGGCAGATAATACAGAGGGAAAAACAAAAATCAACACAAAGGCCGGTGATAAAAATGATAATACCAGAAAAAATATACAAGCTGAAGCTGACATCGTCTGAGATAAACGTGTACCAGTATCTGTGCAGTAGAGCAGATAAAAACAGAGAGTGCTTCCCATCGCAGACCACCATCGCAAGGGCAGTGAATATGCACCGCTCAACTGTGAATCAGGCAATAAAGCGCCTTCAGGACAAACAACTCCTCATCATAACACAGCGCAAACGTGACAACGGCGGCACTTCCTCAAATCTGTACAGGATCGAGGTGATATGATGTCGGGATGGTTTGGGGATATTCTTGAACTGATAGGCGACGGAATTTCCGTCATGTGGGAAAAGACCGCAGGTAAAGCTATAGACATTCTTTCGGATGCAATATGGGATGCCATGTTTGAGTGGGTATTCAAGCTGATCTACGGTGCTATTTCCGAGCTTTTTGAATTCATAAACGAGAGCACATCCGATATTTTCAGTCTTGCATGGGTGAATTCATTCATCAGACTTTTCCACAACATGGGGGGATATTGTTTGCCTGCGGTCTTATCGTTGCGGTATTTGACTGTGCGGTCGCCTATGAATCGGGTCAGAACAACATAAAGAATACTGCTGTAAATATTCTGAAAGGCTATTTTGCGGCAAATCTTGTGGCTGTGGTTCCTCAGAGACTTTACTCATTCTGCACTTCGCTGCAAGGAACATTCGCCACTGAATTGCTTGGAAGCTTTGTGGGAGATACCTCAGATACAGTTGCAGGAACGGGACTGAAAGTGATACTTGCGCTTGCAGAAGATGTGTCACTGTTCAGTCTTTTCTTTATTATCCTTTTCGGATACTGCACTGTCAAAGTCGTACTTGCAAATATCAAGCGAGGCGGAATACTTCTGTGTCAGATAGCAATTGGAAGCCTGTATATGTTCAGCGTACCGAGAGGATATACAGACGGCTTTTACAACTGGTGCAAACAGGTCATCGCCACTTGTCTTACTGCATTTTTACAGACTACCATTCTTTTCATAGGACTGCTGACTTACACACAGCACGCTCTGCTGGCAGTCGGTATATGCCTTTCGGCCAATGAAATACCGAGAATTGCACAGACATTCGGACTTGACACAAGTGTTAAACTTAACATTACAAGCATAAGCAGTGCAGTGTCAATGACTTCAAAAGCTTCAAGATATCTGAGAGGAGGACATATATGAAAACATACATCTATCCCGAAAATCTCAGGGCAACAGTCAAGCTGTGGTTCTGGAACGTCAGGGATTTCATAATCATCTGCACAGGAGTTGTGATATCAGTAATGATATTTGCAAAGCTGTGGACTCCCGTTCCTATGGCATTTACCATATGCTATGCGTTCATAACTCTGAGAGCGGAGGATACGGCGATAATGGACTACATGACCAGCGCTTTCAGATACTTCTGCATAACACAGCGTGAATACCGATGGAAGAAAGGGGAATGACAATGGCAAAGAAGAAAAGCAGTGTACAGAAACTCATAGGATTTGAAGCATTTACAAAAAACGGAATAAAGACCGACAGATTTGAATTCGTAATATTCCATGTTGAACCTGTTAATATCTCAGTGCTTCCGCCTGAAGTGATCGAAGCGAAGATACACGATCTGACGCTTGTACTGGGAGTAATTCCCGAACTTGAGATAATGGCGCTTGACAGCTGTGAGTGTTTCGATGACAACAAGATATTCCTTCAGAAACGGCTCAGAGAAGAACGCAGTGAAGCTGTAAGGAAACTTCTCGAAGCTGATCTGAAATTCCTTGATGAGATACAGCTGGGAATGTCGACTGCAAGAGAATTTCTCTTTATTTACCGTTTCCACAGAGAAAAAGAGGAGCAGATATTCACGCTGATAAATCGTGTGAGCAAAGCCATATCCGATCACGGCTTCATGGCTAAACGACTTTCAAAGTCCGAGCTGAAAAGGATGATAGCCCTCTATTTCGGCTCAAGTGTTACAGGTGACGAGATACCCGATACTGACATTCAGGAGGTGGAAGATATTGTTTAAGAAGAAAGCAATGACACAGGAACAGATGGAGATGATCGAAGCAAAGGACTTTTTCGACAGAGCCGCCCCCGGATATATCAGGTTCTTTTCAGACCATTACATCTGCGGTAATTTTTACAAAAGCGTGTGGGCAATAACCGAATATCCCACATCAACGGAAGAAACAGCTCTCCTTGCTCATCTTGCGGATAAGAGCGGTGTTTCGCTTCGTATTTACAACCGTCCGGTGGGAGCAATGGAGCAGCGTAAGATAGTGCAGCAGGCAGACCGTAAGAACCGCATGATGACAACTGCAACCGATGTTACGGAAGCAGTACGTGCCGAAAGCAATCTCAATGACATAGGGGATATGCTGAAAGAGGTCATCCACAACAGTGAGCTCCTTCTGCACACAGCTGTATTCCTGGAACTGAAAGCAGGAACGCTTGAAGATCTCCGTGACCTTCAGGCGGATATCTCAATGGAACTTTCACGCTCTAAAATATCAGTTGACAGGCTTCTCATGCGGCAGAAAGAGGGCTTCCTTTCAGTGCTTCCATGCGGCAATAACAGCTTTGGTATGCAGTATGAGCGAGTGCTGCCATCAAGTTCTGCGGCTGACCTTTTTCCTCTCAATTACAGCGGAAAGACCGATGCCAACGGCTTCTACATAGGCAGAGACAAGTACGGCTCAAATATATTGGTTGACTTCGACAAGCGCACTGATGACAAAACGAATTCAAATGTCCTTATTCTCGGAAACAGCGGTCAGGGAAAAAGCTATCTCATGAAGCTTCTTCTGTGCAATCTGCGTGAATCGGGAAAGAATATATTATGTCTCGATCCCGAGCAAGAATACGAAGAACTGTGCAATAATCTGGGCGGCACGTATATCGACCTCATGTCAGGAGAATACATGATAAATCCCCTCGAACCGAAGTCGTTCGGAGAGGCCGACAAATCAGAGGATGCCCCCGAAGCCTTCCGCAGAGTAACAAGGCTATCACAGCATATCTCCTACCTGAAAGACTTTTTCAGGGCTTACAAGGATTTCAGCGACAATGAGATAGACACCATAGAAATAATGCTGATTAAGCTGTATGCACGTTTCGGCATCGATGACCGCACCGAGCTGACCTCTCTTGAATCGACGGATTTTCCGACGATGGAAGACCTTTACGATATCATCGACAAGGAACTGAAAGCCTATGACAGAGAACAGAAAAATCTTTTCACCGAGGATACGCTTCGGAATATCCGCCTTGGATTATTCAGTATGTGCAAGGGAGCAGAAGCACAGTATTTCTGCGGACATACCAACATAAAGGACGGGCAGTTCATATGCTTCGGCGTAAAGGGCATTATGGACACAAACAAGAAACTGAAGGACACTCTGCTTTTCAATATACTCAGCTACATGAACGAGCAGCTTTTAGGCAAGGGAAATACAGTTGCTGCCATAGACGAGCTGTATCTTTTCCTTTCAAATATAACTGCAATTGAGTACATAAGAAACGGCATGAAACGTGTACGAAAAAAGGAATCGGCATTCATACTTGCAAGCCAGAACATTGAAGACTTTCTTCTGCCGGAGGTAAAGGAATATACGAAGCCCGGGCCTGCGGACAAAAAGTTGGACGTAAGGAGTGCACAAAACAATGTACAGTTACGAGCAACGAAAGAAAGCGATCAAGACATATATG
>Ga0255344_1003083_pt1 | contig 18762 bp, 11 predicted proteins | sample wastewater_treat_5_FD_192414 | JGI IMG/M metagenome (GOLD analysis project Ga0255344, IMG submission 192414) | Wastewater microbial communities from Lulu Island WWTP, Vancouver, Canada - plant18 | ecosystem: Engineered > WWTP > Wastewater > Unclassified | place: Canada: Vancouver, British... | reverse complement strand
ACTAAAAAAGGCGAGAAACAATTCTCACCTTTTTTAGAGTATATCTTTTTGCTATTCTAAAACCAGCATGGTAGGTTGATAACCGAGTATTAAAACACCTAATTGCCTATCAACCCCCATTACAGGCGCTGCTACTTGTACTATATTTTCTATCACCAAAGTTGTTGGTTCTGTGGTTTTAAGCAAAGAACTGTCAAATTCGTTGGTAATAATTTGTCCCTCTAGTTTTTTATTGGTTGATAAAAGAACTAATCCGTTCGTGTCAATTAAATGGACGTATTGAATAGTGTTATCTCTCACCATATCTGTCATTAATATTGAAACTTGCTCCATATTATTGCGTAGCATTTCTGCCCGAATATTCCAAACTAAAGGTTTCGCTACTAGTTTTATTAAATCTTCTTGTGTGTTAAATAATTGATTACTAGCTTTCTCAGTCATTTCTTTTTGCCACTTAGCATGGCTTGCATCTTTATACAAAATCACAGCTCCAATGCTTAGTAATGCAACAATGATAGTCGTAAACGTAGGGTGTTTTTTGATAAATCCCCAAAAAGTAAGTTTGGATTTTGTAGTGTTAGGTTCCGATACTTCGTTACTATTTTCTGTGGAGAATTTCTTTTCGATTGTTTCCATGATGTATATTTTTTGTACTTCATACAAATATACTCCTTTTTCTTGAGACTAGAAAATTTCTGTATTCAATTTTTTAATTATCATGTTTTATTACTTAGACTTGTGGTTATAGCAATTGTTTGTCAATCAGCTAATATACTGAATTTTCGTTTTATCATATTTCCTTTGTCGTCGATTACCGTAAGTATGTGATTGCCTACAGAAGGCGACACCTCAATTTTGTGAATGCCAGTTGTTTGGGCTATGTAATCGTTGTCGATATGCCAAAACAATAGGGCATCTTTATTCCTGTGAATAGCTTCAAAAATAACCATACCTGCTTGATCTCCAATTCCTTTCGGAATATATATGGCAGCATTATGTGTGGGCTCTATAATTCCGATAACTGATTCTTTTTCTGGTAAACAATTTTCTTTGTATGGAGGAAGGGGGATGTAGTTCGGATTAAGTTTTTTGAAATAATATTCTTGAATTGGAGGTAATACAAAATGCGAACGTGTTTTCATTTTATGCACGGGGTAGCAATTTCCACTTACTCGTAATGTTTGTGTTGAATCAAGAAATAATAATTGATGGTAGGGGCAAGATTTAACTTTTATCCCATTTTTGGGTGCATATATGGTGTCGAGTTCACAAATATTTGTTGCTCGATATCCGCTTTTACTACAAACTTCCAGTAAAATTAAGTCTGCATTTGGCTGAGCAAACCATTTGTTAGGATTTAGGTGCTTAAATAATTCAAACATAATTGGAGCGGCATGTGTAACTCCTGTTAATCCTGGACGTCCTTCACCTGTAGCATTACCCACCCACACTCCAATGGTGTATTGAGGAGTAACTCCAATTGACCACGCATCGCGAGAGCCAAAACTTGTGCCTGTTTTCCATGCTATTTTGTGTGAAGAAGCAAAATTTTCCCAACCTGTCTCATCCCAAGGACGGTTTACGGTTGTAAGTGTTTCTAGCGTACACCATATTGCTCCTGCTCCGAAAATAGTTCTATCCGACTGGATTGATTCAATATCTTGCTTATCTTTCAAATAGTTTCCTAAGCGAAAATCAGTAGTTGTATATGTGCCATTATTTGCCGTATATGACATCAACGAACGTGCTAAGGATGCATAAATGGATGTTGTTTCATATAAATTCACTTCACCTCCTCCAAGTATTAGCGATAAGCCATAATGCGAAGGGTCTTTGGTTATTGTGCTAAACCCTAATTCTTGTATAATGTCGTAAAATCTTTCTAAACCATATTCATTCAACTCTCTTACAGCTGGAACGTTTAAAGAGTGTGCTAGTGCTTTACTTGCTTCAACTGTGCCAGAAAATTTCTTGTCAAAATTTTGAGGGGAGTAACCTCCTAATCTAGTAGGAATATCTGGGATTAAGGAATTTGGGAGTATGTCTCCATCGTTCAACATCGCTGCATAAAGAAAAGGTTTCAGAATACTTCCAGCACTGCGTGATGCCAATATATTATCTACGTAAGAAGCATTCTGTATGCCAGGGATATCCACATTTCCTACGTACGCTATTATATCTCCACTTTTGGTATCTAATACAATAATGGCAATATTATTTATGTAATTGTGTGAATAATGGGTAGCATATTTTGTACCAATATGTAGGGTGTATTGTTGTAATTTGGTGTCGATGGTGGTTGTAATGCGTTGTTGACTTTTTCCATCCTTAATTATTTTGTTTAAAAGATGCGGAGCTAATCGTGGCAAAGGAAAGGGACGTGAGGGTAAGGGCTCGTCTTTGGCTAATATACACGTTGTGTGGCTAATAATATTGCGTTCAGCAAGCTTATCAAGTAGCTTATTTCTTTTTTTGAGTAAAATCTCTTGATTTTTACCTGGAAAAACAAGAGATGGAGCGTTAGGCAATACAGCAAGAGCGGCGGTTTCGCCCCAAGAGAGTTTAGATGCAGGTCGGTTATAATATCGCCATGCTGCGGCTTCTAATCCTACCACATTGCCTCCAAATGGTGCATGTGACGCATATAGATTAATTATTTCATTTTTGCTATACGATAACTCCAAACGCACGGCTAATAGGATTTCAATTATTTTTGAAAAAAGATTTCTATTTTGATTGTTTAAACTAAGACGTATTACTTGCATACTAATGGTACTTCCACCACTAATCACTTTTTTATGCTTAACCATTTGAACGAAAGAACGTGCCAGTGATAATGGATTAATTCCTGGGTGATAATAAAAATACTCATCTTCAAAACAACGTATGGTTTCTTGAAATTTATATGGAATTGAGTCTGATACTGGAAATCGCCATTGATAATCATCAGCAATTTTGGCAGATAGAAAATTTCCATCTTTATCGTCAATAATAGTAGAATAGGGCTTATTAAATAATGGAGATGGTAATGCAAACAAAAACCAAAGGAAAAAAACGATAAACAATAAACCTATCCAAAAACGAACATGCGGATATAGCAGTCGGTGCTTTAGTGTCCATTGATAAATAGGCACAATAAAATGACGCTGAATAAACGGTTGAAGATGATGCTTATTACTCACAATCGGAATTGTTAAATTATAGCTTGTGCATGTTGAGTTTTTCTGCACAAGCTATGGTTGAAATTACTTAATCACTTCTATCCATTTCCCTTCGCTATTTGCTTGAATGCTGTTGTCATACATTGCTTCGCATCGTACAGAGGGCAAGTAGTATGTGCCTATGTATGTAGCATGTAGAATACTCGAATTGTTTTCTTTTCTCCTTTTGATAGATTAAAGTAAGAATATACTCTATCGTCTCTGATATCTTGATAAGTCATTTCATCAGACTTAAACTTTTCGCTTTGGTTGGCATCTAATCTAGAACTCATTATTTCCCAGCCAGAAGGGAATAGGTGTTCAAGAGCCATTTCTGAATAGGATTTTCGTACATTTGGATGAGTAATGGTTACTTCAGCATAAAAATCTGTTCCTTGTTTTATCACATTAGGACTTATTTCTTTTTGTTGTAAGTCATAATACTTAACTGTCATCGTCAGATTCTGCGAATTAGCCTCATTCTGTGTCATTGGAGGAATTCCAAATTGATTAACAAATATATACAAAGGACTTTTTGAACGGTTAACAACAGCTGCTTGTATGTCTGAATTTTGCTTATTATAGCTCAATTGTGTTTGATGAATGGGACTTTTAGTTTGAATATTTGTTGATACACCATTGATACTCAATGTACAATTTAATTTCGTGTTTTCATTTGTGTACCCTGCAAATTTACTCATTGCAAGAAGCATATACGATAGAGATTGTGTGCTGTACCATTCGTTTGAAGACAAGAAAGAGGATATGTCTTTTGCTACTGAAAAAGAGTATGATTGGTTTTTAAGTAAAACAAGTGTTTCAAGCACCATTGCTTGATCTCTTTCTTCACTCCCAAAAGTTGGTTGGTAATATTTCTTCTCGTTGCTTTTTACGTGTACTCCATTAATTAGTTGTTGTCCAATTTCAGGTTTTCCTGCTAAGACGTAGCCAGCAGCTAATCGCCATTTTGACATCGCATCAATGCCAGATGTTTCACGCATTCTATTCATAGCACTCAATGCTGGTTTTTTGGCTAAAGCTAAGGTGTATAGCCTGTATGCCTGATTCATATCCGAAGTGTAATCATTGGTACTAAATTGCCAATTGTTAGCCATTTGTGTTTGATAACTAACCCAAGAGTCGAGTAATCCATCTGGAATTTCGTATCCTAGCGATTTGGCTTCTAGCATAAAATGACCTGCATAATTTGTAGCCCATTCATTGGCATCATCAGCATGTCCGGGCCAATAGGATAGACCTCCGTTTTTGCACTGATATGTTTTAATTTTTCTTAAACATACCTTTATATTTTCATCAATTTTTATTTTTTGTGCTTCGGACAACTCCATTAAGTTCGAAAGAAATAATTGAGGAAATGCTGTTGATGTTATTTGTTCCAAACAACCATGTGGATACTGAATTAAATAATTTATTCTTTTTTCCAAGTTTATGGGATAAAACCTAGAAAGTTCTATAGAACCAAAATTTGTATTGTGTATGCCTATGGGTTTAATTTTTTGAGACCAAGATTCGCCTGGTTTAATTACGTACATCGTACTTTGCGAAACAGGAGGATTTGGCATTCTAATTTGTAGATTTGTTTCAGATGTAGCTTTATTATTGCCCGAAGAAGCAGATATTTGTATAGTCCCTGATGCAATAGTTTTTTTGGATCGTACTTTAAATTCTACAATTTTTTCTCCCTCTTTTTCAAATACAACGGTTCTTTTTACCTCATCAATTACCTCAAAATTTGCATCAACTGCAATACTCACAGTAGCATTTTTTATCGTTTTATCTGTTGAAATAACACTTACTGGAATAATCATCGTTTCTGTCGGACTGATTACTCTTGGCACGGTAGCCAATACCATTAATGGTTGTTTTACAGCAACTGTTTTCTCCGAAGCACCGTATGCTCCATTGTTACCAGCTACTACCATCACTCTCACAGAGCCAATGTAGTTGGGCATTTGAAAGGTGAGTGTTTTTGTTTCTCCTTTGCCAATACTTATCGGACTTTGATGCAGTACAACGGGTTTGAATCGATTGGTATTTTCTTTCCCAACTTTGTTTAAATAAAAATCACCTCCTACAGCAAATAATCCGGAAATTTTTCCAGTAAATGCCCCAGCAACGTATTGGTATAAATCCCAAGTACGAACTCCAAGAGCTTCGTTATTATAAAATATTTTCCACGGATTAGGTGTTTTATATCGTGTTAAATCCAATAATCCTTCATCTACAACAGACACTGTAAACGTCATAGGTTTTCCTGTTTTTTCTTTGATAGAGATGGTGAATTTTTCTAACGGTTTAAGCTCCTCTTTCATCGTTATCACTGGGGTGATATGGGTTGTAGGGTCTTCAACTTCAATGGCTTGTACTCCATACATCCGAATGGGATAATCGTTTTTGCCTTTATTGTGGGCTTGAATATACGATATGTGAATAAACACATTGGGAGACATTTCTGGAGTTACTTCAAATTGAAATTCAGACTTTTTCTCTGTGGGCGTAAACCAAAAGTTGTGTAATACGCGACTTCCACTTTCTATGCTTATTAATGCACGTCCTTTGTGACTAAAAGGCAATTCGATGGATACAATTTCTCCAACCTTGTATTGTTTTTTATTTGTTTTAAACATCAAGATTTCAGCACCTCCTGGATTCTCGCTACTAGCATTACTCCACCATCCTTTATAAGTGGTATAGAAAATTGCACCCGTACTATGATTTCCACTCATGTCGGTAATTTTAATGAGTTTTCTACCCCAATATTCTTCATTTAGGTTCATTTCATACACACCACGTCCATTTCTAATGTCGATATAATCTGTTTTAATTAGATTTCTATTCTCATTCGATACATAATCAGCCAAATTATCTTCTTCTGATTGATCCCACCACCAACGCCAATAGATGTTAAAGATTTCTATTTTTACTTTTCCATTTGCTGCTTTTCCATTTTCATCTACTAAGGCTATCGGAATAAGATTCTTTTCATCAGAGTAGAGTGCATTATTCCATCCTTTACCTTCGGGCATTTTAACACCTACGTATTTTTTATACGGAGAGTATTTAAAAAGAGAACGATCTATACTAAAATCGCCACCTACCTCAAATGCCCTTGTTTTCATTTCTATTGACACCATGCCTGGAGCCTCGTTTGAAAAGTTAAATTTACAGGGTATGCTGGCTTTCCCTTGAGCATTTACGGCACCTTTATATAATGCTATATCTTCTGATACAAAACTTTTAGTAGGATCGTCGAATACATATCCTACGCATTCTTTAAAGCTAGTTTGAGCAGCTCTTGCTATGGCATCAATTTCTACCCGTGCATTGGATGCGGGCGAACCATAAAGCCAATTTACTTCCAAAGAACCTTGATGGTTTTGTCCCATTTTAAGTAAATCAGAAGGAAAAGTGAGGTTGATTTTCAGTCGATTAGGTTTAACAGTTTCAATACGAATGGCGCGAGAAAATGTTGAATTACCAACGCTGACCTTGGCTGTCCAATTACCAGTAGGGGCTGATGGTTCGGTGCGAATAGTAAAATTATAAAAGCCATTTACATGATTAGTTTTAACTATGCGTTGTGTGAGTTGCCCAAGTGGATTGGTTAGTTCTAACACAACAGGATGGTTTGCTGGTAATGATTTTAGTTTATCTTCCAAGATAAAGGTTAAATACATTATATCGCCAGGACGCCAAACATCTCGCTCTCCATATAAAAACCCTTTAACGCCTTTTTTTATTTCTTCGCCACTCACATCAAACATACTTAACGATAATGACGACGCATCGCTTAAACGTAAATACCCACGTTGCTTCCCTTTTTTAGCTATCAATACAAATGGTTTATCTTGTAGATTTAATTTACACATTCCGTCACTATTGGTACGTGTAACTCCCATCGTTTGGTTTTGTAAATTTCTAAATTCAATTTCTACACCTTTAATTGGATCGGTTGTACGTAAATCGGTAACTACTACAAAATAATCATTATTTGATCCAGCTTTCGCAATAATGCCAAAATCTGAAGACAATACATTCTTAACAATTTTATGTCTATTATACATGTAATAAGATGATTTACTTGGGTCATCACTTTCTTCCCAATTGTAATCTTCTGTATCATAGTAATAGTCATCTTCGTAGTAATCCCAATAACTACCAACGTCGTTGTAGTTTTTATTTGGGTCTATGATTTGCGAAAATGGTGCAATAATATTGTCGGAATTTGCATCTTCAATCATTGGATAAAGAGAATGTTTTTTTCGAAAAGATATTTCTACACGGTAGATAGCTCCAGGTTCGGGCGTAATCAAATTGGCTAAATCTAAAGCAAACGTATTCCATTTATGGTAGTCAATTGGCGAATCAGAAGTTAAATCTATCTCGCTATTATATACAATTCTTCCTACACGTTTAATTTCTCTATCTCCATTAAGTTCGTTTGTTTGTAAAAACTGAACGATATTATTCTCAAATATTTTGATAATTTTTACATCTACACCAGATAAGCTAATAGCTTTAAATGGGAGTATAATACCATCTGTATTTGGAACGATAACACCGTCTCCAATAAATTGTACTTGAGGGTTATTACTCACAAATCGGAGTGTACGTGTATAGGTTGATTTGAGTATGTTTTCATATATGTTTTTTACATTGGGAGACACAATTAATTTAACTTTGCCAGTTATTGCATTATGAGGAGTAATTAATACATTATTGCCTTTTTTTTGCAAAGAAACACCTACACTTGGTTGTAATACAAACAAGCCATCTATATCTTGTATTTTACTTAGTGGATCAGAGAAAAATACTTCGATGAGTGTTTTTGGATTTGTTTGGGTGCGTACATGAATTACTTTGAAATCATGTAAAGCAGGCATTTCAAAGCTTGTTTCGCCATTCGATTTTGCTCCAATTTCTTTGCCTTTCCATTTAATCTTTATTACTTGAGGGGTGTTTTTTCTTTCTACTTTTTCTATAGTGAAATAATGTATTAAGCCATCTGCACTGTGTTTCCAACTGATAGTTTGTTTCTCAGAACCAATTTTAGCACTTACAATTTTTTCGAACGCTGATGGACTAACTTTATCTGCAGAATACAATATACCGTGTATGTTTTGCATGTTCATATTCTTTTCCTCGTCTACGACAGACATCCCATTAAATTCATATTTAATTCCTTGATGTTTTACCTGAAATCGGAATTTTAATGTTTTAAGATGGGTGGGTACTTGTTGAAATTTATGTAAATCAAAACTAACATTATAAATCTCACCAGCAGTAAGAGCTACGTTTGGAACAAATTCAATAGTTTGCTTGTCTATCCATTTTGCTCTTCCTTTTAAAGAAGGACTAAATGAAAAAGGATTACTAGATAAATATTCTCCAACCTTCGCATCTACCACTTCTTCCACCATGCGGACTTGGATTTTACTCGAATTAGAGACTATCCCTGATGTAAATGAAATTACATGAGAGGCAAATTCAGGATCAATTGACAGCGGTTCTAGTTTCTTATCTCCACATGTGGTAAACACAATAACAACCAATAATAGTATGGTCGACTTAAAAATTGTAGATATTCTCATTTTTTATATTTAAAATAATTTGTCCGAATTTGTATAATTTAAGAGCTAGTTCAGAGATACTTCATCCATTTTTCTTAAACATATTAAAAAGAAGTATGCGTGTAATTATTTAATAACTTGTTTATTAGTTGTTCAACGGTTTAAAAGTATGTATGTTAGGAGGTTATTAGGTCTAGTTCCTTTTGTATAAGTGCTAGTTTTTGGTTGGTTACATATATTTCTTTTTCCCACTCCTTTGTTTTCTTTAGGTCATTGCATGTAATGTATCCAGCATTTATTAATGTTTCTTTCTCTTTTTTTGATAGAGAATTAAGTATGGTTATAGGGTATAACTTTAAAGAATCAACCAATTGTTTCAAATTCTCGTTGGCTGGATAATCCCACGATAATAAATACATCTCTTTACACTTTCCATACTGGATACTATCCGTAGTAAAGCGGGTATTTGTAACCACACCTGTAATAAATTCTACTCCCTCATAAATGGGTAATTTTTTTCTATAATCAATAATATCTTCTACACGCGAGTGTACATATAAGGGTACTTGTATGGCTACTTGTTTTGATTGGTCTTGCGAGTATTTACATTCTAAAATATATTGAAAGGGAGGTTTCGTGGCTATTACATCCATTTCGTGTTGAATGCAGGCTCCATGTACAACAACCCCAACCTCAGTTTTATATCCTCTTTTTTCGAATAACTGACCAATAAAATTTTCAAATGGATGTCCAGTAGGACCAAGCTCCATGATGGCTTTTTTCAACTTATACTTTAATGCTAGTTGGATACGTTCTTTTTTTAATAGTCCAAATGCAATAGTATATATTTTTTTAGTATGCATGCCATCTACCATTACTTTTTCTATTTCATTCAAAATATTTTTGGCTGTTTCTTGATTGGCACCTGCATTCATAAGCGACTGTACTAATTTTTTGGCTGAAAATTCTTGTTTTTCGCCAGATGCTTTAGTAACATACTTTGTATAATGTGTTTGCATAGAATAGTTACATGAGGGTTGAATAACAAATAAAGGCAGAAACAGAGTTCTACCTTTATGAAAAAATAATAGAGCAATACCTTTGCATTAATGTTTTTATATCACGCCAGACCCAATCATATACGCAGCAGCTAATGAAATGATGGCATATAATTCGGGGAATACAGCCAAGATTAATGTTTTTCCTGCCAAATCATGACCTGAACCAATAGCAGCAATACCATTGGCACATACTTGACCTTGGCGTATAGCTGATAAAAGACCCACTAAACCTACTGCCAAACCTGACCCAAATACAGCACCTGCTTGCAACCATGTAATGTCTGTTGTAAGTAATCCAAAGAAATTACTCATCAAGAAATATCCTGCAAAGCCATATAATCCCTGACTACCAGGCAATGCAGTTAATAATAAATACGAACCAAATCCGTCCGCATTTTTTTTCATTGCCCCCACAGAGGCACTACCTGCTATTGAACAGCCAAACGCACTTCCTGTGCCAGCTAATCCAACCATTAATCCAATTCCGATGTAAGCTAAAACAATAGGTTCCATTTTTTTTCTTTTTTTAATTGTTGTTATTCTTATTAATTTTCTTTTTTCTCGGCAAACGGTTTGTAGGCTTTTCCTCCACCTACAAATCCTGCATTTTTATAAAATTCTACAAATGTTAATCGAATAGGATGAACAAAAGCACCCAATGCAGACATAAAAATTGTCATTCCGTGACCTAATACCAAGATAATTATCATTACTATGGGACCTAATATGATATTATCTGGACGTAAACTCATAGCCAATTCATTAAACACAAATCCTAAAATAGCACTAGATACCCCCAATGCAAATAGTCGTATATAGGATAATAAGTCGCCAATCAAGCCTGTAAGCATGCCATATACATCCCACAACCCAGCTAAAAAGTTCATTAAAATATTCCGTTTAGGATTGTTGAATAATAAAATCAAGGCTCCAGAAATGCTTAATACTCCATATTGTATGTATGTTGACGATTGGGGTGTGTAAGCCTGTAATTGGGTTAAAAAATAATTTGCACCCAAACCAATAATTAGTATCAACCATCCAATAGTAGAGTAGGCATAAGCAAAACCTTTTGCCATCGACAAATTTACCACTTTTAGCACCATGCCAAAGAGAATTTGAATAGTTCCTAAAGCCAATGCTAAAGTGAACATTTTGTCCGTATTTATCATGTATTGCTTCGCATTTTGTAACCATGCAATATCTACGTTCATTAGATTGATTCCAAACAATGTTCCAGTAAGTGCTCCGAAAATAACCGTAGAAATGCCTAAAAACTGTGCAAGAGTAAGAATGCTTTTCATAGCAGGTTTCTTAAACTTTAGTACTGTAGCGGCTATTACTATCAATAATCCATAACCCGCATCACCCAAAGCAAAACCAAAAAACAACATATAAAATGGCGCAAAGAAAGGCGTTAAATCTAATTCTTTATGATTGGGTAATTCGTACAAACTGCCAATAAACTCAAATACTTTTGTAAAACGATTATTTTTAAGTAGCACAGGAACTTTTTCTTCGTCAAGCGGTTTTTCTGCTGTGTACACTATGTCGTGCATCGCAAGGTATGCGTGTAGCTCTTCTGTTTTAGGTTCAGGAATATACCCTTCTATCAACATGACATAATTATCAACAGTTTTTTCCGTTTGCAAATAAGCATTTGAGTCAGCAATAGCCGATTCCCATGTATTTTGTAGATTTTTTAAAGCCATAAGATGGTGTGTAGCAATAGCCGTGATTTGTTGCTGAAGACTGTTGATTTCTTCTTGAACCATACGCTGTTTAGCTTCTGCCTCTGACAAGGTTATGGTGGGTATAGTAATTTCATCTACATCTACCAAGGATAGTAATTCGCTGATGTCTTCGTCGTGTTGTTGGCAAACGATAAAGTGTGTAAAGCCCGCATGATTGGATATGTGTTCGATGCAATACACTTGTTCCCATTCAGGATTGTATTTTTTTTCTTTACAAATTAAAAAGCGAATTGTAACACCAATGGAAGCAATTTCTTTTATCAATAGTGCAGAAAAATCTCCCCATGGATACAGTTGTTGTATTTCTTTCTCCAAAGAACTAAGTTGATGATTTTTGTGTTCAATTTCTTTCTCAATAGCTCTAAGTTTTTCCAGCACTTCTTCGCCCGAAATTGACTCATCCAATAAAGCGTTACCATCATCATCGGCTTGTTTCCGTTCTTCTAAACTCCTTATAGTTTTGAATAAATCAGTAAGAGAACGGTATTTATCTTGTATTTCAGCCGATTGTTCGTTTTGTTTAGTTTGTATATGCAGTACGCCCATTTTCTTTATTTCAGAAAGAAATGTAGCATAATCGGCATGATACACCAAAAACGAATATTTCATCATAGGTACTATCATACTTGTGCCTCCTCTTCTTGTCGTGTTTTCACAATTTTTTGAGCCGATTTCGATAGATTTTCTTCGTCTTCTAAAAATCGTTTAATTTTTTTCATGGCTTCTTCAAAACCAGGTATTTGCACTTTTTCGTACAAGTTTACTTTTTGCGTAGTTTTTTTGCGTGCATATTCCAATAACTCCATTTTGCGTAGCCATACAGCACGGTTAATACCAATAGTTGCTATTGAACGTAGTATTTCTATGCCATCAGCAAACCACATTGGTGCAGTAAAAGGATTGTATGGAGCAATAGAGAATTTCACTTCATCTAACAAAGGCGTGAGTACACCCGCAATTTTTTTTGAGGACAATACCACATCTTCTACTCGAATCAATGATTGGTCAAATTCACCCCATAGCTTTACCATATAGGTGTATTTATTCCATTCTTTGTCAAATTCTTCTTCTAATGCTGCTGCTTTATCTTTGGCGCGTTTTACTTCACTACGCAATGCTGATTCTTTGTTTTTCAGCGTTGGCAGTGCTCTTTTTCTTACCTTGAGTTGTTTGTCGAGGTGTTGTAAAGAGGTTTTATTGTATTGAAATTTTATCGCCATAAGTTCATTATTATTTACAATGGAGTGTGCTATGTATATTTAACATTCTTAATTAAGTATTATCACTTTGTTTCCATGCATTGCTAGAGCGAAAGTTAGATAAACATTATGCGATTCGTTATTATTATACAGAGCTAATTTTCTTAACTTCATTAGGAATAATACATAAAGCATTTTTAATACACACATATCATTATTTATTAATAATCGAAATCTTCGTAGGTAATATCGTACGATGAATAATCACAACAACTACTTTTATATTGCCTAATATCAAATGGGGTAGGAGTTGAGGATGGCGTACTATATATTCCTTCTCTTCTATAACGTTTTAGTAATTTATCATCTTTATATGAAATAAAATCAATAGAGTCAATAGAAATGATTGCAACTTTACCTTCTCTAGACTTATCAAAATGCCCATTTGCTCCGCATTGCTCCGGACTTAGAATTGTATTAAGAATTAAATTACTTGATATTTCATTGTCTATTGGATTCAAATATCTCCTAACAATAATTACATCATTAGTACCATTTCTAAAGCTATAATCAAACCGAAATGCAGACGGATCTGGGTCTCCTCCTGAAGTACAGTTATAAAATAACAGAACAGTTACAAATATAATTAAATTATTTAGCTTTTTCATAAACTTCGAATAATGTGTTAATGTTTGCTTTCATTGTATCATCATTTCGCAATGTTAATACATTCTTTTTTAAATCGGATAAATTAAGTGTTTTGCGTAAGAGAGTCCGTAATTCGGACAATGTAAAACCTGAAACTTTGTCGTCAGGGAAAATGTAATCAGAATAAAAGGTCCCCAATGATTTCTGGTTATGCGTATCAATTAAATCAATGAAAATTGGTGAGTATTCCATTTTTGAGTAATAATTCTTGGTATAGTCCGTTTTTAGCAAACTCCAATATCTTCTATCAAAATGCCTATAAGTTATTAGTCCCCTATTTCGATACTCATCATTAGTTATTGCCCATTCAACTGCAGTAGCCCAACTCTCTATTATAATTTTTTCCACAAAAGCTAATGATGCAATATCAATATCCATATTCAAGATATGAGTTGAATGGGCTAACTCGTGTATTGTTGTGGAATAAATTTCATGTGAAAGATAAGCCCGTTCTTTAATATTCAATGAATTAGTTCCGTTTGGGTTACTAAACGTTTCTTCTGTACTTCCATTCATCCAAATTATTATTTGAGGGAATAATAACCAATTTCCACCATAATTAATACCTGCACTACCATGACCATTTCCTTCACTTACTGCAATATTTAGAGGAAATATATTTCCTAATATTCCATTAGAAAGCCATTTTTGTTGTTTATATGCTCCAAGATTATTGCCATAAAACATTCTATAACAGGCACGATGAATATGTGCGTAGACCTTATTTTTCCCACTATTTATTTGATAATACCAATCAGTACCGTTTTTCCCTGTCGAACCATAATAATATGCATCAAATATATAACCATTACGAATACGCCACAAATTATCTTGCCATTCTATACTCCAATCATAGTTACCTGTAAATGAACCAGACATTTCTGCTACTCCTTGATCATTTGTATATCCTTTTTCCCAGTTAAACCACTTACGTGCTCTTACACATACTCCTGCCACAGGAATATAGCATTTAAGCGTATCATCATATACAGTGATAGTCGCTTTTGGAGTATATTTTTTTCTTTTAGAATTACGTTGCTTTAAACTATCTGTAATATTCCCTGTCATTTCAAGGGATTTATATTCGAGTTGTTCCCAATTATCTATAACAGCAGAATTTTGTTGCTTTAATTTTTTTAAAACACCTTCTGTTAAAGTTGGTAAATATAACTCTTCAATTATTTCGTAGGTAATATTTGAAAAAATATAATCAACAGGTACTCTTGTATAAAGCCATGTAAAATGGTTGTTTCCAATCGAAGGTTCTATATATATTTCTCCTTCTGTTAGCTCATAGTCAAGTGGATATGAAAATAACGTTAAAGAGGTATCTGCTAACAAAGTTTCATATTCAACACTGTCTTTTGGTAAAAATCTAACATAATAATGTGTTGCGTCAATATGTAAAAGCATTCTCAATCCATTTTCTTTTTGCAAAATGGCATATGCTTTTTTCATATTTGAGACAGAGTAGGGATTTTCAAGTTTTTTTACTTTTTCGATCAACACACTATTGGTTCTAGTTATATTACTTTTCATGCCGATAGAGTCAATAACTGATTCTTGTTTCTCACACGAAATTAACGCGAATGCAACAATTGCTAAGGTGTAAAATATTTTTCTAAATTTTAAGTTTTCAGACTTCATTTGTTAATTACAGTGTTTTTATGTATTGGTAAGGTTAGATATTCAAACATGTACGCTTTCTTAGTTTTTCCAATATTTTTCCGTTAATTCTGCTTTAATCCCAACTTCTGCTTTCGAGAAATGAGTGCTAAATAAGTCCCACGAAATTGTGAGCATAGTTTCTGTATCTACATTTACATCAATTGCCAATAGTTTTTCTGAATAAGCTTTGGCATATTCTAGCGTACGTTCGTCATAGTCTGTTAGGTCAAATCCGTTTTCCATTTTGGTGCGTGCATTTGATGCATCTGCGTACAAACGAATGGCTGCATTCATCACTTGCGGATGGTCTTCGCGTGTTTGTTTGCCAATAACCAATTGTTTTAAACGTGATAATGAGCGGAATGGGTCAACAATTACTTTTCCAATTTCGGTATCGCGACGCAAGAATAATTGTCCTTCGGTAATATACCCTGTGTTATCTGGAATAGCATGTGTAATATCGCCACCAGATAGGGTGGTAACTGCTATAATGGTAATGGAACCTCCCGATGGAAATTGTACTGCTTTTTCGTATATACGAGCTAAGTCTGAATACAACGAACCGGGCATACTGTCTTTAGATGGTATTTGATCCATTCTATTTGATACAATACTTAAGGCATCTGCAAACAAGGTCATGTCGGTAAGTAACACCAATACGCTTTCGTTTTTATCAACTGCAAAATACTCGGCTGCAGTAAGAGCCATATCTGGTATTAATAAGCGTTCTACAGGAGGGTTGTCAGTAGTATTTACAAAGCTGATGATTTTTTCTAATGCTCCTGCATTTTCAAATACGTTTTTAAAATACAAATAATCATCGTTAGTAAGTCCCATACCTCCTAAAATAATCTTATCGGTTTTGGCACGCAATGCTACGCTAGCCATTACTTGATTGTAAGGTTGGTCTGGGTCAGCAAAAAATGGTATTTTTTGTCCCGATACCAAGCTGTTATTTAGGTCGATACCTGCAATTCCTGTTGCTATTAATTGCGATGGTTGTTTTCTGCGAACGGGGTTTACTGATGGGCTACCAATATCGCGTATTTCGCCATTAATTTCAGGACCACCATCAATAGGGTCGCCATAAGCATTAAAAAAACGCCCACTTAGTTCGTCGCTTACTTTTAGTTGTGGTGGACGACCTAAAAAAAGTATTTCAGCATCGGTAGGTATCCCTTCTGTACCAGAAAATACTTGCAAGGTAATCATCTTGCCCATAATTTTTACTACTTGAGCCAATCTACCATGTACGATAGCCATTTCTTCGTAACCTACATCGCCAGCTTCTAATGTTACTGTGGCTTTGGTTATATTGGTTAAGTGGGTATATATTTTTTGAAAAGCTTGACGTTCCATATTTTATCTTTTCTTATTCGTTAACTTCTTTGTTGCTTACAAGTGTATTTAGTTCCGATTCGTATTGAGTAAATTTTTCTGACTGAAATTCGCTATAATTCATTTGTTTATATATATTGATGATTGACTTAAAGAAACCTCCAATTTCTTCAAAACCATCAAATTTAAATTCAGTATTCGCAACTTTCAATACGCTAGTAAGCATATATTGTTGTCTGTTCATTGGGCATGAGGCATCAATTTTATCAAAAGCATCTTGTTGCAAAATGATAAAGTCAATTAGCTCTGATTTCCAATATTTATCATGGAATACCAACGGCACACTATCATCGCCTAAGATGTTGATTTGTTCCATAGCTTCTTTGCCACGAAGCAAAATATCCTTGGCTTGTAATACTTGTCCTAACCACTCTTTCCCTAAGTTTTTTTCCAGATATGTTTGAACTTCAGGGTATTCGAGGTATTTGGAGTAACTATCAATAGCGTCAATAGCCGGGTAGCGTTTACTATCAGCACGAGCTTGCGATAAGCCATAAAAACAACGAGCAGCCTTACGTGTGCTTTCTGTAACGGGTTCTTTTAAGTTTCCTCCTGCGGGTGATACAGTGCCAATAAATGTAATAGACCCAGTGTTTCCGTTAGGTAAATACACAAACCCCGCACGTGCATAGAAGTTGGATATTACTGCTGATAAATCCATCGGAAAAGCATCAGGTCCAGGAAGTTCTTCCAATCGGTTTGACATTTCGCGTAGTGCCTGAGCCCAACGAGAGGTGGAGTCTGCCATTAATAATATTTTTAAACCCATCGAGCGGTAATATTCTGCCAGCGTCATTGCGGTATATACAGACGCTTCGCGTGCTGCAACAGGCATATTTGAGGTGTTAGCAATAATAATTGTACGTTCAATCAGTTTTCTGCCAGTACGTGGATCTTCCAATTCAGGAAACTCTGTAAATACTTCTACTACTTCGTTCGCACGTTCGCCACAAGCGGCAATAATAACGATATCTGCTTCTGCTTGTTTAGAAATGGCGTGTTGCAATACTGTTTTTCCAGTTCCAAAAGGACCAGGAATAAAACCTGTGCCACCTTCAGTGATTGGATTGAGGGTATCGATACAACGAACACCTGTTTCGAGTAGTTTAAAGGGTCTTGGCTTGTTATCGTATGCTTTGATAGGCATTTTTACGGGCCATTTTTGCACCATGCTGATGGCTATTTCGTTGCCTTCATCATCTTTAATAGTTGCAATGGTGGTATCAACGGTATAAGTACCTGCTTTTACAATAGAACGAACGGTATATTTTTTTTCTAATTTAAATGGTACCATAATTTTGTGAGGAATACTATTTTCCATCACTTCGCCCAACCATGATCCAGCATATACGGTATCGCCCACTTTTGCAATAGGAGAGAAGTTCCATAAAGAATCGCGTTCTAATGGATCAGTATATTCGCCTCTAGTTAAGAATACACCCTTCATTTTGTCTAAATCATTTTGCAAACCATCGTAATTTTTTGACAAAATACCAGGACCAAGCGTTACTTCTAATAGGTGTCCTTCGAATGTTACACTCGTACCGACTTTTAGTCCACGTGTGCTTTCAAAAACTTGAACGTATGCTTTGATTCCAACAATTTTAATTACCTCAGCCATTAAATTTTCCTGACCAAGATGAATAAAGCATATTTCATTTTGAGCAACGGGTCCATTGGTTTCTACAATCACCAAATTGGCTACTATACCAACAACTTTGCCAGTAGTTTTATTTTTTCTTTCCATATGCTAGTGTATATTCATGCGAGAACTGAAATCCATCTTGCAGTTCTGTTACTAATTGATTAAACATTTGTTTTCCTTTTTCCTCGTCTAAGAGCAGCCATCTTTCTACAATGAGCAGTTTAACAATAAAAGCCATAACACGCTCAATGGAGAAGTAATTGAAGAAAGTATTTTCTTCAACAAAATTCCACGTATTGTTGTCAATCTTTAGCTCTCTTTCAATTGTATTTTCTATCTCAAAAATTTGCAACAGGCTTTCCAAGTTATCCACCAAAGTTGATGCTCCAAAATCGCGTGTGCGACTTTTTATCAGGGCATGTGTTAGCTCATTTTCTCCGATTAATTGCTTGTCATACGATACATCATGTTTTCGCCCATTATAAGCTACTTTAAGGTTATTTAGTGATGTATAGTAATAGCCTAATGCAGCAACAAA
>Ga0255344_1003076_pt1 | contig 18779 bp, 23 predicted proteins | sample wastewater_treat_5_FD_192414 | JGI IMG/M metagenome (GOLD analysis project Ga0255344, IMG submission 192414) | Wastewater microbial communities from Lulu Island WWTP, Vancouver, Canada - plant18 | ecosystem: Engineered > WWTP > Wastewater > Unclassified | place: Canada: Vancouver, British... | reverse complement strand
CCGTGGCGTACCGTTTCAGTCCCCGTTTGGGGATTTTTTAATTTGTAAGAGTGTGCAGAATTGCACTCTCCCCCTCACCATTGTCGATGTGTTTCAGTCCCCGTTTGGGGATTTTTTAATTTGTAAGCATATAGCAGTTAGAGAAGATATCAAAGATTGGGTTAGAGTCGAAGCAGAAATTAAAGGGCATCTTGCTCATCAGTTTACCGAAGCGGTAATTAACTGTCAAAGTGACAATGATATGAAAGACCTTATCCTTAGTTCGATTCTTGATCATTATGCTTTTATCTATACTAAATCCAGGAAACCACACAAGGTTACGAGGTTAATGCTAGACCTACTCGATGAAAAGAGTTTTCGATTCTATTCGCCATCACCAAATGACAACTCTCTGATTCGATCAATTAATCACATAATAATAGGTAGTGGTCTTTTCCCAACAATTTATAAGATTGGCGCAATATGGGATATCGAAGGAATTAACGAATTCATTGATTATTTGATTGGAGAATATGGAAAATTTATTCCAAATTCAGACCATATTTATTGGGTAAAAAAACATTACCAACAATGCAAATTAGAAGGCAAACCTTGGACCTTTAATCAGAAAGGATCAAATGATGAATCAGACAATAATACGTAATGTAGGAGAAAACAAAAAAGCATTGAAGATACCACACATGGTTATTGTACGTGCACCTGGATTATTGCCAATGAAATATACCATAGATGAGATTAGCCATGAATTAGAAGTACCTCATAGTACTTTGATAGGTTGGATTAATCATGGTATGCCAATTGAAAGAGATTCTAATAATCAGATCTGGATTAATGGTGAGCAGTTTGCTGGTTGGGTAAAGAGTCAAAAAGCACTAAGCGAACGATATAAACTTGGGGACAATGAAGGATTATGTTTGCGTTGTAATCGTGTTGTAGTTTTGCAAAATCCTAAAATGATAAAAGTCGAGGGCAAGTTGATACACTTCAAAGGAAACTGTCAAATTTGCGGTAGCACTATTGTTGGAGGAGGCAAAATTGGTTAATCGTCAAAACTATCTATTAATCAATCGCTTTCTTGTTTATTTGTTGGAAATTGAACAAGTTAGTAAGGCATCTATTGACACATATCGATTTTATCTCCGCCACTTATTATTGTGGGCAGATGATAATCTATTCACAGACCTGGAGGGCTTGCGACCCACTTTCCCTGATTATATTTCTGGCAAGGGTAACAATGGCGTTAGGTTGGCTTATAATACTCAAAAAAAGGTTCTTAATTCAGCTAAAAGATTTTTTCGGTGGGCAAAGTCTAACTCAAACGAGTTGTCTGAAACATCTTTAGAATGGTTTGATGCGCTTCGATTGCCACGACAAACGAAAAAAATGTGTGAACATGTTTACGTTACACTCGAAGAAGTGCGAAAATTAATTAATTGTCCTGTTCCGGAAACTGATTTAGCCTTGATAAGAGATAAAGCCGCAGTTGCATTTCTTTTCTTATCAGGTATTCGGGCAGGTGCATTTGTAACGCTTCCAATACGCGCTATAGATTTGGATCAGTTAACTGTTAAACAATTGACGGAGCTAGGTGTGCGAACTAAAAACAGCAAATCAGCAATTACATATCTTTATGAAATGCCTGAATTGTTAAATGTGACTAGAGAATGGGATGAAATTGTTCGTTCTAATATGCCTGATGATGCGCTTTGGTATGCACCAATTGACCATTCATGGAAAAAGCAAAGATTATCCATGAAACAACCAGGTAAGAACAGAGTGCAAGCACTAAGCAAACGGTTAAGAAAACTGTATTCTCTTGCTGGATTAGAGTATAAATCGCCTCATAAATTTCGACACGGAAATGCAGTTTACGGGCTGTTAAATTCTAAAAATATGGCTGATTATAAAGCTGTATCAACAAACCTGATGCATAGCAACCTTAAGACTACAGATGAGATATATGCACCCTTAGATAATTCAGAAGTTAAAAACCGAATTACCAATCTTACCAGTCAATTAAAAGTTGAATCAACTGGTGAGATTGAAAAAATGTTTATGAATCTAAACAAAAATGAACTTCGTTATGTTATCAATTATGGTATAGATGTTTTAGCTGATAGACCTTGATTTCAAAGCCTCCAATTATCTACAGGACTGGCTTTTCGGTGGGCATTTTCGATATCTAATTCAGCAATACGCACATAATGACGGACCATATCCAGACTACTGTGTCCCAACAATGCCTGAAGTGTATAGATATCTCCACCAGAGCGCAGATAGGTTGTAGCAAATGTGTGTCTGAACTTGTGAGGAAACACTTTTGCGATATCTGCGCGCTTACCTAAACGACGGACCAGAATACGCAAGCTATTGCGGTTGAATGGTCGGTCGTGGTGACTGGTGAAGAGAGGCGCGGTTGGATCATCTCCATCTTCTCTCTTTGCCAGGTAAAGCCAAACGGCTTTGCGGGCAACCTTGCCTAAAAAGACTGTTCGCCCTTTTCCTCCTTTTGCTCCACCACTCATGCCTTGTTTTATCCTGATTTTTCCCGTTTTTTGGTCCAAGTCTTCGACCAATAGGGAACATATTTCTCCTGCTCGCATACCAGTATCAAGAAGTGTAAGAAGAATTGCTTTGTCACGGTCCCCTGAAGGACGACGCATCACAAATGACCTTCTATTACTTGGATTAACTTCACGTGAGTATACACAAGCTTTGAGTAGTTTTTCAATTTCCTCCTTAGTAAAGATTTCAACAGATTGTGTAGGAAATTTTGGTGGTGGAATATTTACAAATGGGTTTTCCAGATTAAATTCCATCGTCAGCCAATTGAAAAATGACTTTAACGCAGTATAGGCATTTTTCAAAGATTTAGGTGAATAAGGGGCTTTGTTTCCATTCCATCGCTTCGGCTTGTAATCGGTTCGCAACCATGCCAAATAATCGACTAAGTCTGAGGTGCGAATATTTGAACAATCCTGATCACCAACTTTTTCTATCCATTGCCATAGATAATATTCATAAGATTCAATCGTGCGATGGCTTAGACCTTCAGCAATTTTGAATTTTATGAAGCCATCACTGGCTTTTGAAAGAGTTAATGAGATTTTTTTCTTAGACGAGTTATGCGTACTGTGGTTCATTAGAAATCCTTTCATGTTTGGTTTGTTTGGTAACCACAGTACGCCGGGATATGAAAAAACCAGAGCTTAGAGTACTCTGGTTCTCGTTTAGTAGCGGGGGCAGGATTCGAACCTACGACCTCCGGGTTATGAGAGATTTTCCTGGTTTCGGAACGTTTTTCAATCAGGCTCCGCATTTTAGCCTAGCCTGAGGGACGCTCTTCTGAAGAGGCCGGAGGATCTTTGGTTACGAGTTATTAGTTGTATGATAGCGACTTTTTATGGCAGGGTCAAGTAGTAGTTTTTTCGCGACCCGGAGGACGATGGTTGCAAATTAGTGAACGAACGTCCAAAAATCACTACCTTTACGTCCATACGTTCGTTTGCGATTTTTTAAGGTTACTCGAGGAAAATCCTGCCACAAGAGGTCGTTCGTTCAAAAAATTTATCTTCGAAAACCGTGGTTAGGTGTACTAAAAACTGCTTTCTCTTAGCATTGTTTCCAGTCTGATCAACATATCGTCACGAATCGCACGAAATACTTCTAGAACTTCAGCATCGCTGCCCTCGGCCTTTGCCGGGTCAGGAAAGCCTATATGAACTCTTTTCCCTTTTCCAAGCCAGACCGGGCAGTTTTCAGCGGCATCATCACAAACGGTTACGACCAGATCAAAATCAACCCCGCGAAATTGATCTGTGGATTTTGCCGTGCCCTGGTGTTCAATCCCGATTTCACGAAGCACTTGAATCGCTTTGGGATGAACATACCCGGCAGGCTGGGTGCCTGCACTAACGGCTTCCCACGTATCCCCATATTTTGCGTTGACAATCGCCTCTGCCATTTGAGACCGACAGGAATTCCCGGTGCATAAAAATAGGATTTTTCTTTTTTGATTATTCATAGTTATATTTTATCCAATTCGTCTGGTTTTCACAATTCGTTCTTTAATACCTTTTTTCTGCCTGCAGGCAATAATTTCTGCCAGGATAGCGACTGCGATCTCTTGCGGGCTGGTTCCACCCAGATCCAATCCAATGGGAGCATATACACGATCCAGGTCACCTTCAGGAATACCATCTGCCCTCAGATGCTCTAATATGGATTTACATTTTGCTAAACTACCGATCATACCGATGTATGGTGCCGGGCTTTTGATCGAAAAACGGAGAGCGGCCTCATCCGAGATATGATCTGTGGTGATTAAGACCACATAACTGTCATCCGTGAGCGTAACCTGCTCCAATTCGGGAACCTGATCCTTCCCTGCTGCCACATCCACAACGACCACCTCGAAGCCAGCCGCCTCCCCCATGACTTTTAGTGGGCGACCGATGTGCCCTCCGCCTACGATTACCAGTCGAGGTAGAGGAAAGTAGGCTTGGACGAAAACCGTCACCTCCCCGCCACACAATGTTCCGATTGAATCCTGACCTTCTTCTCTTAGCGCAAGATGATGTAATGCAGGCGTTTTTGTTTCAAGCACTTGTTCGGCAATCTTGATAATTTCAGATTCCAACTTACCGCCACCCACGGTCCCCACTGTCTCTCCATCAGGCAGCATAACAAGTTGAGCGCCGACCTTTGCTGGCGAGGCGCCTTTTACCTCCACAATCGTCGCTAATGCAGCTGGGCGTTTATTTTGAATTGCCTGAGCTAACTCTCTAATAGCTTCTGACATATGATCCATCCTTGTTGATTCATGGCTGATCAAGCCACGGCCACATACGAGCTTCCTGACTGTTTGGGTATCGTTCAACAATCTCAGTCATGGCACCCCTAAATGAGCTTTTCTCTTTCCCTAGCAAGTATTCTGCCATTCCGCGAGTGAATAACAATGTTGCGGCTCTTGGATTATCCGGAAAAAGATCTAACCCATTGTCCATCAAGTCAATTACATCGTAGTATTTTCCACGTGGCATATCAAGGGCAGCTTTTCCAAGACGCAGCAGGATACGTAAATCTTCCGGGTTGAGGTAACCATTTTGTTGATAATGAACATTGCCGTGGGTATCCAATAAGTAAAAAGATGGCGTCCAATAGGCTGAATACTGAGATCGAACGGCCCGGTCTTTGATGATATCCATTCGCACTGGAACGAACCATGTGAACAATTCTTTTTGAACTTCTGCGTCCGGGTAAGTGTTTGCGTACATTTTCTTGCAGCCGGCGCATTCATCCCGATGAAACTGAAGCAGTATCCCTTTGCTCAGCTGCCTGGCCTGGCTAATCGCCTGGGTTAAATCATTGGACCACTGAATATCATTTTCCATTTTTCACCTTGTCAATTGCTGCTGTAAAAGCATCCAGATCAAGTGGAGCGGTATCTGAGATCGATTCTTTTTGCCCAAAAAGAACATTGCCATCGGTATCGACCAGAAGCAATGCCGGCGCCCGAATAATGTTGAATTGTTTTCCCAGGTCCGGCCGCCGATCCAAATCAATCCGGACTATTAAAATACTTTGGCGATTCTCATCCGACCAATTGGCGATTTGGTTTTCCGCAGCCGTGTAAACCACCATTTCACACTCACAGCCTTTGTGCCGGTTGAAAAAAAGCAGTACAGGCGCATTGGAAAGATCCAGGGGTTCTCTGGACATCAGCCAGCCATTATCGAAAGCTTTATAAGTCATTATCCCGGCACTTAACAGAATCACCAGGACTATCACGATGCATCGCGTTGCCTTGCCTGGGTTTTTGGCGGTTATGCGATCCATAAGAAATAGAAACCAACCAGAAGTATGAGGACTCCACTGGCTTTTTCCAACCACTCAGACCATTTGCCAAAGGAGTGCAACCCCTTCAGCGCGCCCGTGAAAGTACCCGCCAATAAGATGGGCACACCTCTGCCAAGAGAATAGATAAACAACAACACCGCGCCATACACCAGACTGGCTTTCTGTGCCATGACATACGTTAGGATGGCTGCCAGAACCGGTGTAGCGCATTGCGAAGCTACCAGGCCAGAAATCAATCCAAGCAGAAAGGCCCCCCAAAGACCCTTGGTTTTCACTTTTTGACGTAGACCCCCAAACCAGGTTGGGAGATTTATATGAAACACGCCGATCATTTGCAGACCAATGAAAAAACACACAACGGCTACCAGGTAATACCAGATACGTGTTCCGCCCCCCAGCAGTCCACCTACCAGTGCGGCAACAACACCAAGCATCAGAAAAGTTACAGCCAGTCCAAGCGTGAAGACCAGCGAAATCAGGAAGGCCTTTTTTCTTGGCAAATCATGCGACCCACCCACATAGCCAATAATCAAAGGAATCATCGCCACATTGCATGGACCAATACTGGTAATGATCCCTCCCAGGAACACAAGAAAATAGCCTAAGATGGATGTCGGTTGCAGATAGGATGGATCGATGTTCATTGTCCACCTTTAGATAATGCAAGTAATTGTGTCCGAAAATCTTCCGGCGTCATAACGCCCATGGTCACTTTCCCCTGGCCGGCTCGGTCGATAAACACCTGGGTTGGAATTGAGTAGATTTTGGCTCGTCGCAACAAATCCTGATTTGCGGAATCGTATACATTGACATCCACCAGAGCGATTTTATCCTCAAATTCCGGGTATACCTGATCCACAATCGCGATCATATCGATGCAAGACTGGCAGTTATTGGAATGAAAGAAAACAAAAGTTGGTTTGCCTTCCTCTAAATATTGATCCAGGAGCGCTTCCGCAGTTTGATTGGCTGTACTGCCTGGCTGTTCAACAGACTGGTTTTTTACGATGATTATGACTGTAATAATCAGTGCAATGCCTGCCAGAATGAAAATTTTTGGCCAGGGTGAACTTTTACTGTAATTCTTTTTGTGAGAGTTGTTTGGGGGCACGGTGTGTCCTTCCTATTTACAACGAGTTGTTCGGAGAAATCAACGGTGGACCAGGCTATGGTAGCTCTTGCCAGTGATCCCTTGGCAGCTTTAAAACAAACAAGGGGCAGATTTCATGAATTACGGTCAGGTAATTAGCCTGACAAAATTGGTACGCTTCCAGAGATTCGGTACCGGGTGGCATCCAGAAAACCGGTATCTTTAGATCAAAGCAAGCTTTAGCAATGTGGATAGCAGAATTGGAGGAAATGGCGCTTATGACCACATCCGGGGTATAAGGTAATTCCGATAGAGATGGATAACAGGGCTGGTTGTCAATCTGGTGATACTTTGGATTCACAGGCAGGACTTCATGCCCATTTTTAGATAGCACTTCAAAGAGTTCGTAGCCGTATTTGGTGGTATCTTGTGAAACCCCTACAACCGCAAATTTATGAGGCAAAGATAATAAGTCTGCAATCAGGCTCACAGGCTTTTTCCTTTCGGTTTTTGAGATTTGGACGACCTTAACTCGCTGCCTACATAGATACCCAATTTGGGAAGGATAAGGCGATGAATCAACAGAACAAGCGTAGTGATGCCGAAAGCTACCCCAAAGATCATCAAAGAACTACTTAATTCGTTCATCAGGCTTGGTTTTATCAACATCACACCGGCCAGAGTAAGCATAAGAATTCCGCCTACCAGTTTTAAAATACGGCCTTGTTTCTCTTCCAACCGACTGGCACGCATGGAAAAAACAGCTATCAAGAAGATACCCAGTTCATCCAATTGATAAATCAATAGATAAACAAGCAAGAGAACAACAAACAAAGCAGGTGCCACGCTTTGGGAGACCAGTAGATTGGACCATAAAACCGGGAAACCCGCTGTGCAGGAGAATTCCACCAATGAAACACCAGCTGCAAGAACTATGGTTCCCCCCACCAGCCCCCAGAACGACTGCCCTGCATCCATTAATTTTCGGATGCGCTGGGAAATACCCGGTTTCTTTTTGTCAGAGATCGTAAAAGAGACTCCTTCTTTATACCAGAAATAGTCCTTAATATTCACCAGTGCAAAAAAGAGCGCAACCAGCGCAACAACAACCTGGATCCATCCCGTGAAGCTGACAACCTTGAGCATGGAGAATAGGCCTGTGATAAACAATCCATAGATTGCCGCCGTAACGGTTAAGAATATGAGGCCGATCAGCATCACCTTCTTCCGTGAGCCAGTGTGCAGTGTCAGCGCTAAAAGCATCGTCAGTACCCAGATAGAGCAGGGATTGAAACCATCCACGAAGGAGATCAGCAGCGTGCTGATGAAGAGCGATTGAGAAGAAAGATCAATGGTCCCCAAAAATGGCAGGGTGATCGTTTGCGATTTGATCTCATCTTGTCCCGGGTTCTGCGGTTCCTCGGCGGGTGGAGCCGCAACCGTAGCCGCTTCTGTCAGGATCCCAGCACCGGCATCAGCGCATCCCGATTTCAGACATCCATTCACAACAGACTGAATCTCCGCTTGAATTTGATCGTTATATCCCATCCAATATCGGTCACCAATGAAAATCGTCGGCACATACTGCGGCTGAAATCCATGTGCCTCCGCCATTTCCGTAAAGAGCGTCTGGTTTTCTGCTACGTACCAGACCTCATATTTTTGCAACTCAATTTGATCCGAGGATTCATCCAACCCTTCAAGAAACGGTTTCGCCACAGCGCAATGCGGGCAGCCGTCTCCCCAAAAAAGGTAAATGATCACTTTGCTTTGATCTTGAAGAACTCTGCCCTGGTTCTCTGGAAGAGAATATGCACTGGCATGGTCAGGTAAACTCAAAATCAGAGTTCCAAGAATAGTTATTAGAACAAGGAGTAATGCGTACTTTTTGCGAAAATGCATTTTCATTGTTTAGGTTGTTCCTTGTGTGCGTTGGAGGATATTTTCGTACACCTTTTTTGCCCGCGAATTGGGAATAGCTTTGTGTGATAGATTTTCCAGAGCTTTTACCACACCAGGGAGATACCCGACCGGAAAGCCAATTACGGTCTCGTTCGGAGACAGGTCAGTTGCCTCGCGGCAGCCATAGCAGCCGAACCCAAAATTGAGCCGGTTTTCCAGATAGGGAATGATCGTGGAATCGACACAGGTGGCCTGCAAGATGGCGGTGCTGCCTGTTAACCGCTTTCCGCCGGTTACATTCAGATAGGCTAGGTTGAGCCACATCAGTTTCTCAACTTCATCTTCCACAACAATGATGTCCGGGATGCGTGACGCCTTTTCAAGTGGGAACAATTCAAGGTGTGATATTTCCCCTTGAGGCAGACAGGGCATATTTTCAAACATCTTTCGCCCAACTTCCGGGTCTGAGACGATGCCGAATCCAACCAACCCCTGCCCGGATTTCAGGCCTTCTGGTAACGGACGGAAGCCAAATGCGGCTGCGGCAGCAGGGCAGGCAATTCCGCTTGCATCCAGGCTCACAATTTCACCATGTCGCGCTTTCATCAATGCCTGGCAATACCGATGCTGCTGTAAACGCATTCCGCTATGGTCTTGTGGTTCTGGCTCAGCCACAATGCAAACTCCGACCGGGGATGCATGCAAGCCAAGAAATGCGGTTATTTGGCGAGCCTGTTCTCGAATTATTTCAATTGCGATTTCCATTTTTCAGGCTTTTTGTTTCGAATCAGATGAAAGGATGGCTTTAACAATCGCATCCGTGGCAGGTTTCATTTCTGCGGGGTCAAACTGGGAAGAAGACTTTTTCTGAATACCGCAATCAGTCACGAGATTAATGGTCACTGCGGGTGTAAATCCGGCCTGTTCAACGATCTTGCGAGAGCAATTCAAAGGACAACCATCCACCGTGATGATCCGTTTTACTGCCTCAGTTTTGGCTAATACAGTCGGAGCTTGTGTTGGTAACCCTCCCAGGCAGAAAATACCGGCTTTACCGGGTTCAACCTGTTTAACCGCTTCAATGGCAGCTAAACCGGTCATCATGCCCACGTTGGACATGGCACCAAAACATACAAACAATGCATTTTCAGGAACATTTTCGGCCATTTTCTTCTCCTATCGATTTTCAGTTAGTATTTTTTGCTGCAGGGCATTGATTTTCTCATTTGCTCCTGCGGTAGCATCGTAAAAAATCTGATCCACCAACGGTTCCGTAAGGGTTTCCATCGGTGTCAGCTTTTTCAACTCTTGAATGGGCAGCTTACCCTCTTTTACCAGGGCTGCAACCCCCAGAAAGGATTGCGAAACAAGAATCCTGGACTGTTCCTCAGAAAAGCCAGCATCAATACCAGCCCGAACCATACCCTCCATGGTTGGCAGCACTGAGCGGATTGCTGCTCCGCTCAACCCCACAGCGCTATTCATCAAGTTGTCGGGTATTTCCAAGGTTTCTCCCAAACAATTAAGTAATTCAAAAATTAAATCCCGAGTTTCCTGGTCTGTTCTCTCACTAAAACAAACAGGGTTCATACCTTTACCAGTTAATGAAGGGGCATTGGGCATAATTCGAACCACTTTTACGCCTACAGGTGCAACTTTTACAATTTCACTAATTGGAACAGCAGCTGCAAATGAAACCAGGGTTTGGTCTGGTTTTAGATGATTAGTCAGTTCTTTTATTGTGGGTAGGACCGCCTTAGGACCAACACATAAAAGAATTAATGATACGTCAAGCAAATGTAGATCTGAGATCGTACGTGTCTCGACTCCAAAGTCCAGAGCGGCTTTATTAGCCTTTTCTTCATTGATTTCGCACACTATTAAATGGGATCCAGAAACCCCGGAACTAATCAGACGTTCCAATAAAATTTTCCCAATATTTCCGACCCCTATTACTGCAATTGTTCTTTTGTTGAGTGTGTTCATGCGCAACCTTTTTGGGGTTAACCGGTGATCTAAACGGCAGACTTACTGAACTTTCGAAGCGACACCTTGGCCGCAACTATTACATTCAAACTGGATGGTTGTATGTTCGATCTCATACTCATTGTCTAATCGTTTTTTCAACTCCAGCATTATATTTTCGGAATCACTCAGCTTTTGGTCTTCCAAAATAACGTGCGCACTTAATGCCACATAATCCGGAGTAACCGTCCAGATATGCAAATCGTGAATCCCCGCAACCCCATTAACAGCCTGTATCGTTTTAGCCACGCCAGAAGCTGTCATGCCCTCTGGAATACCTTCTGCCAGAATATGGATGGTTTCTTTAAGCAAGCGTCCTGAACTGAACAAAATCAAGATACTGATCAGTATGCTTACCAACGGATCGATCCAAGTGAGCCCGGTAAAGTAGATCGCGATGCCAGCCCCGATCACACCTACAGAAGCGAGTGCATCTCCCAGCACGTGCAGAAAGGCTGATCTGGTGTTTAGGTCCTCATGGTCATGCTCTCGCAGAACCAGTGCAACGATTACATTAATCACCAAACCAATAACGGCGATGATCAACATGGGGCCAGCCGTTATCGTTGTGGGATTCTGGAACCGGCTGATCGCCTCTTTCAGAATTTCAAATGAAATTAAGAGGAGTGTTGCTCCATTGGCTAGGGCTGCCAACACTTGCATGCGGTGGTAACCATAGGTGTGACGGTCGTTGGCAGGTCGCGTCGCAATTCTTATTGCCAGATAGCTCAGCACCAATGCGAACACATCCATAAATACATGGGCCGAGTCAGAAAGCAGCGCAAGGCTGCCTGTCCACAAACCGCCAATAAACTCAGCAAGAAAAATCAACCCGGTTAGGGCGATTGAAAGAAAAATTCTTTTGGTTTTGGTTTCAGGCATATGATTATGATCGTGCATGATCCATTCCTTGAACGATTGATAATACGCGTCTTGCAATCTCGGTATCCTCAATCGTCTTGTGGTTACTTACTCCTGAGGGTTATACCTTTTCGGCGCAGGGAATGCAGACTTTCTTCCCATTCTTAATTCGGGTGTATCGTTCGACCATTACCTCACCGCATTCCTCGCAAATGTGTGTGTTGAAATCATGCGGGCGTCCCGGGGTAAGTTTGATTTCCTGAACCGGATCTATTTTAAAGAGGTTCTCATCTGATTCAGCCAGGATAAAATCAACAGCGGGGTCAATCAATTCTGCAGCTATCTTTGAAGCGGGAACGCCCTTCTTGCGGAATTGGATGAACTCGGATTCCTGATTGCGTTTGATGACTTCATTGCGGGTGGCCACACGCACACTGCGTCCGGATTTATTGTCAATCAGGGTCAACACAAATTTGCCATACCCCAACTTGCGAATATTGCCCTTGCCAAAGGTACATCCGGTGGCCATCATCACACCGTCAGCATAGCAGGTGGCGCAGTGATCGCTGTCGATCTCCACCAGGGCAGTGAGCTGTCCATCCATCGCGCGTTCAACACCTAAAGCCTGAAGGGCGGCCTGGCCTGCGCGCAAGCCCATCGGCATGGCCGGACATTTGTGACCATGTAACAATAAACCAGCTTTGTACAACTCATCATTTCGATCCATCATCATGACTCCTTTTTGGATTTCTATTCAATAATCTCTTTGTGTTTTGCCAATAGAGATGAAAAAGCTCCGACAATGATAGGCTTTAGGGCGATAAATGCGGCCATCATTGCAGAGTACAAGGGGGATGCGATCATCCCAGAAGTGAACAATAAATTCTCACTGATCACACTCGTGCTAAATTTTGCGGTTAGCCCGATACCCATGACAAGCGATTGACGTTTCCCCAGAATTCCTTGGAACAACAGGTAAGACAGGGCGACGCGTGTAGTGATTGAAATTGCCATGATTGCAATGACTAACAGGGGGTAGTTGATGAGAGCCGCGAGGGACATCTTCCCGCCAAGGCTTAGGAAGAAGAAAGGACCTAAAAACATATTCGCAAAAAAGAAAATCGGCTTTTTATATTGCTCCAGTGATTTTCCAGGGATGATTTGTTGAACCGCGATGCCACTAAAAATTGCCGCGATAACTCCAAGATTTTCATTTCCAATTGAGCTGAAGTAAATATAGGCAAACACTACCAGGAATATCAGGAATGGGATGACAAATGCATTCGTCTTCACTTTTTCAAAGAATCCTCGGATAAGCTTGCCCGCCATAGAAAGCACACCGGTAACGATGAAGATTGCCACCAAGGTGATTATTATGGATAGGGATGCGGAAATTGGCGCATCAGCTGGATTTTGTGAATTTAAACCAGGTAAAGAAACAATTATTGCTAATGCCATAATCTCAAAAATATCATCAAATACCCCAATGCCTAAAGCCAATTGTCCGAACCTGGTTTTCTCCAATCCGAACTCTTTCAACAAGGCGAGGAGTATTACTTCTCCTACCGTCCCAAAAGCTACTCCGGCGAGAAATGCAATTCCAAAAGAATGGTTTACAAAATCCGGATAAATGAAGTAAAAGAATAAACCGAGCAAAAGTCCTTCTACAAGTGTTAATAGAATATCGCCCAATATGATATGTTTTCCTAATTTTCGGATTTGACTGAAATCTAGGTCAATACCAATTGTAAAGAGGAAGAAAAGCATTCCAAGACGGGCAAGAAATTGAAAGTTATCACTTTGCAGCGTTTCTGAAAACCAGCCTAAAGCGGAAAGAGTCATCCCAAGAATGACAACGGTAAACATCCAGGGTAGGCGTTAATATTTGTTGATTAATGATCCGATAGTGATGACTACAAGGCATGTAACTGCCGCAAGAAGAAAAATTTCCATTAATATTCCTATTCTGCAACTACTTGAGTAAATCGAAAATCATCTTGGCAGCGATAACGAACAATAACACGCCGATGATCTTCTTCAACTGACTGCTGGAGACCCTGGTCTTCATCAATTGCGATCCAATGATAGATCCAACTGTGGCCATAACCGCCATAATACCTACAAAAAGTGGATCCAGACCGCTGATGCTTGCATGCGCTAAAAAACCAGACAGCGATGAGAATACAACTACCAGAGCGGTGGTTCCAGCAGCGACTTTGGCATCCAAACCCAGCCAGTTGAGCACCGGCAGGATGAAATTTCCGCCGCCCACACCCAGTAATCCACCCAGAAAACCAGCAACACTTCCTACCCCAACCCCGGCTGTCACCTCGATACCACGACTAAGATCTTGGTCGCGTTTTTTGGCCTTGTAAAAGAGCATCATGATGCCCGCAAAAACAAGGAAAGCTACGAACAAAGCCAATAAGATGTTTTTTTCCACATGAGGGGTTAGAAGTGCGCCAACGGGGGAAAGCAGGACTGCTGTGATAAGCACAGGAACCCCTACCCGCCAGTTGATCAGTTTACCCCGCCAGTAGTTGATGGTGGCAAATAAAAGGCTGACCACGTTGAGCAGTAAAGCGGTGGGGGTCGCCTCGGCGAGAGGGACCCCCAGGTAATAGAAAAGCGGAACAAACAGAAAGGCGGCTCCCAGACCAGCCATGGCAAGCAAACCAGAAAAGACAAACACCAGAACTGCGCTGATCAAATAGATTTCAATTGCCATTTAAACCTTCTTAGCGGTCGTAACCAGAGCAGGGGATGCAGACGTGCTGGGTTCCATCCACACGCAGATAGGCAAGGGCAGTTAATTCACTGCAGCGATCGCAGGGTTTAAAGCCCATCACTTCTGGCAGCCATTTGCCAGGTTAATCAAACACTTCTCCAACTTTCAATACTTCTTCTTCTGGTGCATTCCAGACCAATTCCACCAATTCCATCTGGTCTTCCATCGGGATTTCATCCGGTGAAATACCAGCAGCGCGCTGCTGCATAAAGTTGGATGCAGCAATTTGCTTCTGTAATTTGCTCGTGAAAACCACCCGCACCGCATGATTGGTGTCTTTTTCAATCAGGGTAAAGCCAAGTTTTCCGAGCGGGTTTTTGCGGATGTTACCTTTACCGAAGGTGCAACCGGTGGCGTATTGCACGCCGTCGCCGAAACACATGCCACCGTGATCTTCGCCAATTTCAACAATACCATAAAGCTGTGTGCCACCAGAACGTTTGACGCCCAGCTTTTCCAGTGCAGCCAACCCCACGCGAACACCGGCCACGCTTGCCCAACAGCGGTGACCATGAAACTCTAATGCTTTTTCTAAAATCATTCGATCGTTCATTTGAATTCTCCTTTTTATACAGCGGCTAAAATCAACCCGAATAGATATCCAGCCAGAGTGCTAAAAACAGCTACTAACGAAACATAGATCGCTGTCTTCTTTTTGCCCATTACCCCGTTCAATACCAGAATGGATTGGAGTGAAAGCTCTGGGTCAGACAGAAGATATGCCAGCAATGGGCCGCGCGACATGCCCAGATCGAGGAACATTTTGGCGATGGGTACTTCCACCAGAGTCGGAAAGTACATGAATACACCAAACAGAACACCTACCAGGTTAGCCCAGATGGTATTTTGTCCGGCGATGGTGCGTACCCAGGCTTCCGGAATGATCACCTTAACAATGCCGGCAGCAAAAACACCGACGATGAGCAGTGGGAAGATCTGTTTGACGAACTTCCAGGTTTCCCAAACCCAACCGCTGAGTTCGTCTTTGGTGAATGAACGGCTGGCAATGACGGCTATGCTGATGAGCAGGATGATTTCTCCAATCAGGCGGCCGTTTATCCCGATGGCCAGCGAGCCCACTTCTTCTTTGGGGGCAGCAATCAGGATGGTAAGCGCAATAAAGGCGAAGGCGGCATAGGTCCAGCCTGAAAAGCCGTCGAAGATTTTTTCAAAGCCTCTCCAGGCGGTGATGCCAATCACCACAAGCATCAGAATAAGGATAGCGCCTTGAATTGTCAGGTTCATTGTGGATAGGAAGGAACCCAAACCATTCGTCCAGTCAAAAGGCAAATTTACACTTGCGTACACGTTGGTCAAAAGATCAACCTGTAATGTACCAACGATCAAGACTGCAACCAACAGAAGGAAGAGCACCCATACTGCAGGTTTAACTTTTGCGGTTTGGTCAAACACGCCGCTGGCTGCCATCTCGGTTTCACGAGCGCTTTCTTCTTTTCGGAAGACCCAGGCCATGATCAGGCCGATAACGATACCGAATACAATGGAAAGTACCAGTCGAGAAATGGCAATATCCATCCCGATGGTTGCACCGGTATAAGTGATGGCCAGGATATTAATTGCTGGACCGACAAACAGGAAAGTGATCGCCGGGCCGAGGCCGGCGCCACGTTTCCAGATGCCGGCAAAAAGCGGCAGGATGGTGCAGGAACATACCGCCAGGATAAATCCGCCAAATGCGGACGCGGGATAGCTGATCCACTTGGATGCTTTTGGCCCAAGATAACGAGTAATCGCCTCTTTGGGAATCATCGAACTCATGAAGCCGGCAATTACAAATGCCGGCACCAGGCAAAGGAGTACATGCGCTGCCAGGTAATCTAGCAAACCTGTCCAGCCAGACCAGAGCAACATGCCGATATAATTTAATGCAGAGTCCATAACACCTTCTTTAAGAATAAGAATCACATACAGAAATTTGAATATCTTTTAACCAAAATAATGGGCAGACAAAGCTGCCCATTAAATCGGATTATTCCTTTACCCAACCAGCTATTTCTGATTCAGCAGGGATGCGGCCGGAAGAAACGACTTTACCATCGATAACCAGTCCAGGGGTTGAGAGAATCGGATATTTCATGATTTCATTCATGTCGGTCACTTTTTCAAATTCTGCTTCTATCCCTAGATCGCCAACTACCTTGCGCGCCATGGCTTCCAGACGTTTACAATTGGCACAGCCCGAACCGAGAATTTTGATGTTTTTCATAGATACTCCTTTATATTCAAAAATTTGTATATAATAACTCAATAAAAGAGCTGCTTATCCGCTGTTTTGTTTTGCAATGCAATGCGGGCAATTACAACTTACCACATGTTCGAATGAAGGATCGACCGGTTGTCCTGTAAACTTCTGAACCGCATCCAGCACGGCGTAGATATTCGGGTTGATTACACGGTAAAAAATGTTCCAACCATCGCGACGATCTTGAATAAGGCCAGCTTCGCGCAATACCGCAAGTTGTTGAGATATGTAGGATTGACGAAAGCCTAAATATGCTTCCATGTGGCAAACACAATGCTCGCCATCCCTGAGAATGTTGAGGATTGCAATCCTTGCCGGGTGGGTAAGATTTTTGAACACCTGCGTTTGCGCATCAAGCGGATCGGTATTTATTTTTTGTTCTTCAATCATATTCAAATCCATGAATGTGATTATATCCCTCATCATCACTATGTCAAGAGTCTGTTGGCAGGGATAATGACGAGAGTGTACGATTCATTGAGAACAAAAATAAATGACCCACCTCAGTGCGCATGCAAGCAGAGGCGTGGTGGGTACTGTTGGATTGATTACAACCAGGTTTACCCCATAATAAGTCTTACCCGGCACACTTCCAGGCAATCGCAGTAAGCGCTTTGTTATTATCATTTTCAGACTGAAATGATAATAACATTGGAAGTGTTCTCATTTATGATCTTAGCCACTGGGAAGCGAGCAGGTAAAGATGATGGGATTACGCAACCTTATTCTATAAATTCAAGTCAGAGAAATCCAGAGATGTTTGACAATTTGATGGCTTGCCTAACAACTCCTGTGCCCTGGACCGTGAGATCAAATCCTCAGCCAAAGCGCGATAAATTAACCGTTCCATCCGCATGGGCGTTTCAGACGGATAAGGTTTTCCTGGTTCCTGGCGATGCCAATCATTGACGCGGAACTGCTGGAATAACCGCACCGCAGTGTTTTCAGAAATAATGGAAAGATCCTTGGCGCGGTAAATCCAGGCCTGCATACTTAAGCCGTATTTATGCTTAAGCATGTGCAACTCGTTGATGCTGAGGTCCGTCCGGTTGGCACCGAGTTCAAAGCGAGCCGTTGCAGCCGGCACGAGGAAAGCGCCAACAAACCGATTGGCTGCCTGTTCTGGCTTGAGGTCGCCCTGAACATCCAGGATCAGGTGTCCCAGTTCATGTCCTAAATTGAATCGCTGCCGGTCGCCTGATAATTCGCCTTTAGTTACGATTACCGGATCGCCATCTGCATTGCACGACTGTGTACTGTAAGTAAAAGTGCAGGCGTCAAAATGCTCGAACCCAGAGATGATCCCCACCTTGATTCCCCGGTCCTCCAGCAACTGGACCAGATTTTCGATTGCATCATAGCCCAGGCTCCAGTGGTCACGTAATTCGAGAGCGGCGGTTTCAATCTCATCCAGTGAGGTCACTTTGCGCAGGGGGAGGTTTGCTGCATGTTGTTCTTCCGGGAAAAGACTTTCAACCTCGAGATAACGCTCCACCCAATCCTGGATGCGCATCTGAATGGCTTCCTGCTCTTTGACACCCAGCACAGCGTGTTTTCGGTAAGCCTGAAGTTGAACGGAGACCGTACTCGGGCGAAAGAAGAAATCCACCTTGACCTGCAAAGCCTGAGACAGCCGCAGTAAAACGCCTGAACTAGGCACATCCTGGTCTCGTTCATATTTTGAGATCGCCATGGCGCTGACCCCAATTTCATCCGCCAGTTTTCGCAAAGAATAATTGCCCGCTTTCCGAGCCTGTTTGATACGTCCTCCGATGGTCATATCTTCCTCCTTTTCTCTTTCAGTTTACATAATAGCACAAATTATATAGATTGTAAACTGATTTCTACTCAAAAATGGATTGGGGATGAAACTGCCCTTCTATTTGATTTTGCTTTTCCTTCCCTGATGCTATAATCATTGGAGCAACTGTGATAATCTCAATTTTAACAGCGAGGTGAGTAATGGCTGAGATGGATGAATTTTGGACAGC
>Ga0255344_1003071_pt1 | contig 18810 bp, 14 predicted proteins | sample wastewater_treat_5_FD_192414 | JGI IMG/M metagenome (GOLD analysis project Ga0255344, IMG submission 192414) | Wastewater microbial communities from Lulu Island WWTP, Vancouver, Canada - plant18 | ecosystem: Engineered > WWTP > Wastewater > Unclassified | place: Canada: Vancouver, British... | reverse complement strand
ATGGCGCACTCCGGACACCATTGAAGGCAGGCAAAGCACTGGTCGCAGTTACCCCTCCAGCGGGGAGAACCTTCTTCCATCACAATATTGGCCGCCGGACAAACCTTTTCACAAATCCCGCAGGCATTGCATTTTTCGTCCGCCCAAAACGATTTATCCATTCGGGGGATGTAAGGCAGTGAGGCGCGGTAAATGGCCGAGAATATTATATTCTGCCAAAAAGGGCCCTTTTCCGGCGGCAGCTCTTTATTGTTTAGCACCACAGCGGCAATGAGCCCGATTTTATCCAACGCCCTGATAAATTTCCTGTGCTGTCTTTCTGGAGAAATTGCGCCACCCCAGGGAATATAGTTGCTGGGCAGGTCGATAGAAAAACCTGAACCAAGACGTATATTTCTTATCTCTAAAAGTTCCTTTAGCTGAACCAGGCTTCGTGCCACCTGGCCGGCGTTCACGGCTACGGAAAAGACATAGGAGTTGGAATCAATTTTCAGATTATCCATAAACCGGATAACCGGCGGCGGTACGCCCCAGATGTGTACGGGGAAAATCACACCGACCCGGCCGGCAGAACAAAAAAAAGATTCCCCCCGCCGCGAAGCGAGAGGAATCAGTTTTGTCTCTCCGATACGTTCAGCAATTTTACGGGCCGCCCACATGGAATTACCGGTGCCCGTATAATAGAATATTTCCGTCTCCATCAGGGCATAGCCTTGAGCGCTCTGCTGTAAATCGCCTCGGTGAAGCCATACACTTGTATCCTGTTTATGATGGCAAACGGCGCGTCATCCGAGTCGTCAATGTCCTTGCGGCGTAAAGCGGCGGTTTTATCTTCGTCCATGTTGTATTCAGTAAAGGCCAGTCCCTTTGTCCGCAAAAATTCTTTGGCTTTTTCGCAGTCCGGACAATCGTTTTTCGTGTACAGCTCAATAATAGGAGTTTTACCTTTTTGCGCCGTATATTGCTCAGAGTTGTCGGCCGGGTCGCCATCTGAATGGCGCTGGATATTTTGACCTTTCAGGTGAGCCGGGGGCGGGAAATCGGTGATGTGTGCGACACCATGCTCATCCTCCCAGGTATAGAATTCCGCAAAGGACGCTCCTGCAAACATCATGAACAATGCCGCTGAAAACAGAAAAAGTTTTTTCATCGAAAACTCCATTTTCCGGCGTCGCACCTTCTGCTTTTGTGTTGACGCCTCGGGGGTGATTTCCAGTTATACAAAAAACCATCTACAGGTGATATATGGCTTTATGTGTGATTTTAGACGGGTTATTTATAAAAATCAATCGATTTTATAACGCGTGCAGTAGCAAAAATGGGCGCTCTTTATGGAAAAGCGCGCCCATTCGGTAAATTCAACGGGATTTATAATCAGTAAAAGGCTACCGCCTCCCTCAGGGCCTCGAAAGTGGAAAGCGTTTCAGGTTAATATCACATACATGCCTGACGCTTACTTAAACTTCTCCTATTTTTTTGCGGTTTTTTGAATTTCTTCCGCGCGCAGTTCCTTGCGCAGCACCTTGCCGACCGACGATTGAGGAAGAGAGTCACGAAACTCCACAAGCTTGGGCACTTTGTAGGGAGCGAGCTTCTCCCTGCAAAAGTCGATGATCTCCCTGTCCGTCGCACTCTGGCCCTTCTTCAATACAATGAAGGCCTTCAGAGTCTCGCCGCGGTACTCATCAGGCACTCCCACGGCGATCCCGAATTCGACCTTCGGGTGCTGAAAAAGAACTTCATCCACTTCCCTGGGGTAAATGTTGAAACCGCCGGAAATGACCATGTCTTTTTTCCTGTCCACGATAAAAAGAAAATCGTCCTCGTCCTGAATGGCGATATCACCTGTGTAGAGCCAGCCGTCTTTTAACTGCTCGTCCGTTCCCTCCTGGTTGTTCCAGTAGCCTTTCATCACCGTGGGGCTTTTGATGATAATTTCCCCCGGCTCGCCCCGGGGGACGTCCTCGAGGCCGCTTTCCAGATCCACCAGTCTCACGTCATTATCCGGGTATGGAATACCGATACTGTTGATTTTTTTGATGCTAAAGATCGGTGTACTGGTTCCCAATGCTGCTGTTTCACTCATCCCCCACCCCTGAGATGTGTAAATTCCCATGTCGTCGAGCTGCTCCATCAGGTGCAGGGCCGTGGGGCCGCCGCCTGAATTGATAAGAGTTAGCTTTTTGCCAAGATCCAATTCGTTGATTTTCGGGTGATTAAGAAGAGCGCTGATTACCGTGGCCACGGTGGGGAAGAACAATATTTCTTTTAAGCTTTTCACGAGCTCTATAATGTCATCAATCTGGAATCTGGGAATTAAAATTTGTCTGGTGCAGGAGTAGATGGCCCAGTTCATGATCAGGTTGCCATAGACGTGATACAGGGGAAGATGCACCGGAACCAGGCGGCGCTCCGGCGCGATGAGCTGTAAAAGTGGAGACAGCCAGAAGGTGAGCTGTACCGCAGAGACAACGATGTTTTTATGGGTGAGCATGGCGCCCTTGGGAATGCCGGTGGTCCCTCCGGTAAACTGGAGCACCGCCACATCGTCGGGGCTGATGCTCACGCGGGGTTTTTTCGTGTTTCGGCAATCTTCCATGAGACGGGAAAATAAGTGCCAGCCCTCCTCCGGCTCAACTGAAGCATTGGCTTTTTTCGGACTCTGGCCGGAATAGTCGCCAAGACGGGCGAAAATAACTTTTTTGATACCGGCGGTCTTTACCAGAATTCGCGCCGTCTCCAGAGACATGTCCGAAGTGATAAGAGCCGACATGCCGGTTGTGTGGGCCGTCCCCTGCAGCTCCTCCACCGTGTACAAGGGATTTAGATTGACGACAATCGCCCCCACCGACAAAAGCGCGTAGTAGGAAATAACATACTGAGGACAAGTAGGCAGGTGAAGCCCCACCCGGTCCCCTTTTTTAATATCCAGTCCCGTGAGTGCATTGGCAAATCTGAGTATCTGCGTGCGCAACTCCCAGAAGGTGATTTCCTTTCCCTCAAAAACCAGCGCCGGCTTGTCCGGATAGGTCTTGGCCGGTATTTGTACAATATCGGGGACGATGATGTGCGGGTAGCGGATTGAAGTGGGGACGCCCGGGTCGTAGTGGCGATGCCAGGATCTGTGGTTCATTGTCTTGCCTCCTATTTCTAAATTATTCTATACTTTCATTAATGATGGTATAATTCCGATAGTGGAAAACAAACTTCGATAAAACCGCCTTAATCTCGGATAATAGACAACTAAAATGATTCAATGATGGCTGTTCATGGCATAAATGGCGGCAAGAGAACAAAACAAAACAAGCGTGAGCGTAAAATTTCATAAAAGGTGCTACCCCGCCGCAATCAGCGGGGTAGCATGAGTCTGTACAATCATTTTGTCATAACAAGCACAAAATTATACACAAAGTAATTTAAAGCCCCCTAGACCAGTTCTTTTTTATGACAGGTGGGAGCTTGCCCAAACGCGCACCAGCTATTCTCCCCAGTCGTTCTTTCCCTTGCATCGATCGAGATTCTGATCCATTAAAGGCAGTACTTTAGGAGCCGGGATAGTGTAGCACTTCCCTGGCGCGGAACGCTCCTTCGACCAGTAATACGGAGGGATCGTCATGGATACTTTTTGATCCTCCGGCGTGGCATACTCTTCTATGACCAGGTTCTGAATGGCCTTGTGATCGCAGGCTCTCATTTTAAGAACATGTCCATTCGCGTATTGGTAGGTATCTCCTTCCCATACTTTGATGATCTTTTCCGGGTCGGTGCTCTTGGCGCGTGCGATTACGCTGAAAAGCCAGTATGGCGCCTGTGTGAAGGACCCGATGGCCTGGGAGTTGAACTCGAAGAGGGCCTGATCGTATGGTTTTGTTTTCCATTTTTTCCATTGATCATTCCAGGCCTTGAAGAATTTGTCATATCCCGGATGTTTGAATGGCGGGCAGGAAGTATTGTAATCCACATGCACCAATCCCTTTGTGCCTTCTATGCCAACTGCATTCAGTTCATCGGGACTGGTCATGTACAGGTTGGCAAAGGGAATATTCAAGCCCATCTCGCGCGACTGCTTGAGCAGATTGCCGGAATCGGGCGTCCAGTCGAGCGTCCAGACGACTTCTGCTCCGGAAGCTTTTATCTTGGTGATATACGGGGCAAAATCAGTCAGGAATAATTTGTGGTAATCTTCGCCGACAATTTCTGCTTCCGGGTAGTATTCTTTCAGACCCTTTTTGAACCCGTCGGCGCCATTGCGGCCAAACGAGTAGTCCTGGCAGAGGATATAAAATTTCTTTTCCTTCTTCCGGACTTGCCCATAGAAATAAGCCATGGCCCGGCCTATCTGCTCCGTCGAGGCGGACGGCATGAATGAATAGCGCCCGAAATTCTCCGCGCTTTGCATTTCATCTCCGGGGGCGCCTTCATTAACGACGATAACCTTATATTTGTTTCCCACTTCACTGATGATCTTCATCAAATTACTGCCGGAAGTGCCCATGAGGACATGAGCTTTCTCCTGAAGAACCATCCGTTCGGCAACTTTTTTGCAAACATCCGGCTTGGACTGGTGGTCGGCCGGAATAATTTCAATCAGCTTTCTTTTGCCATCTACCCAGATGCCACCACGTTTATTGATGTCATGGGCTGCAAACATAATGGGCCCAATATGGATCGGGCCATTAATGGCTGCCGGTCCGGAAAATGCATTTATATAGGCGATGCGAATGGTGTCCCCCTTGGGGCTGACCCAGGTGGCCGGGTCGAAATCCGACATATCGGACATTTTATTAATATCAAAAGCGTCGTTTATCTTGCCTGCCCAGGCATACTCAGGAGCAAGAGCAGGTGCCTTGGATGTACCGGCTTTAGCGGCCAGAACCGTTGACACGCCGAAGGCGAGCAGCGCCCAAACCAGAATAAAAGTAATAATTTGTTTTTGCTTACGAGATGTCATATTTTTCTCCTTTTTAAAATTTTAGTTCATGCTCCGGTAGTTTGAAAGCCCCTTCTGCCCGGCCTTTTTGTGCAAGGCAGAAGGGTGATTGTCTCTACTCGCACGAGCTATTCAGCCGGGTTTTTCCCCTTACAGCGATCGAGCTTCGGATCCATCCAGGGCAGGACCTTATCTGCAGGAACGTTCCACGTGGGGCCGCAAGAACTGCTGCCGCTCATCCAATAATAGGGAGGCATGTTCATGTTCATCTTCTGCTCAGCCGGTGGCACATACTCGCACATCCGGAATCCCTGTATCGCCTTGTGGTCACAGGCGCGCATCTTGACAATGCGGCCGGAAACAAACTGGTAGGTGTCACCTTCAAAAACCGGTATTATTTTTTCCGCATCGGTGCTGCCGGCTCTTTCCATAACACTGAAAAACCAGTACATCTGCTGCGTCCAGAAACCGAAAGTACCCCAGGGGTAGGTGAAAATTACGCTGTTGAATGGCGCGGTTTTAAATTTTTTCCACTCCGTGTTCCAGGCCGTGTAGTATTTTTTCATCCCCGGCCTGTCAAACGACGGCCCTGCCATTTCATAGTGCTTGATATTCATCAGACCTTTTGTGCCCTCGATACCAACTTCATGCAACATCATCGGTTCGTCCATGAATATATTGGCAAAGGGAATATTAACTCCCATCTGCCGCGACTGTTTAAGCAGGTTGCCCGCGTCCGGAGTCCAGTCTCCGGAGTAAATCACCTCGGCGCCCGAGGCCTTAATTTTTTCCAGATAAGGGGCAAAATCCGTGAGGAATAGTTTGTGGTAGTCTTCTCCGACGATCTCGGCTTCCGGATAATATTCCTTCAGGCCTTTTTTAAAGCCTTCCGCCAGCTCGCGGCCGAAGGAGTAGTCCTGGCACAAAATATAGAACTTCTTTTCTTTTTTTCGGATCTGGCCGTAAAAATACGCCACACCGCGACCGACCGCCTCGGTTGAATCGGAGGTCATAAAAGAATAGCGGTTAAAGTTGGTTGCGTCCTGAAGATCATCCGCTAAAGCCCCGACGTTTAGGGAAATGATTTTATATTTGCCGGCCACTTCGTTGGAAATCTTCTGGATATTGCTGCCTGAGGTGCCGATCAGCGCGTGTACTTTTTCCTGAAGCACCATGCGCTCGCATATTTTCTTTGCGATATCGGGCCTTGATTGACTGTCCGCCTTGTAGAGGGCAATTTTTTTCCTTTTGCCATCCACCATGATGCCGCCGCGCTTATTGAGGTCGTAGGCCACAAATGTGGCACACAGCCAGCCCATCTGTCCGTTTAGTGCGCCGGGCCCTGAATGGGGCCAGACAATGGCGATACGGATAGTGTCTCCCTCTGGGTTGACCCAGTTGGCGGGATCCCAACCGGTCATATCGCCCATTTTGCCGGCATCAAAAGCGGCTTTTGCCGTGGGGGCTGCGCCCAAAGCAAATGTTACGGAACCGGCCACAATAACGCAAACAAATGCGACGAAAAATGTTTTAACGATTTTTCTCATCTTGTACTCCTTTCTTTCGGGGATTTCCCTGTAAAGATTTTCCAATTACAACTTATTTTGCTTCATCAAATTGGCGATCATCAGCTCCATCGACAATTGACGCCCTGCTGAAGCCGCGGGAGAAAAACAGCGGATAAAATCAACTTCGTCATCAGTGGGATGTGGAGTTTCCGATAAATCCGGCGCTATCTTCAGGTCCCACGGAACATCTTTTTTCACGTCTTCAATTGTCACCCTGGGATGAATCTGGGCCAGATACATTTCCCTGGTTACCGGATCGAAACGAAAAACCCCTTTTGTCGAAAGAAGCATCGACGGGCCGGAGCCTTTGGGAAACAGGCCGGAGTCATCCCTGCTGCTGCCCCCGTCCAGATAGCCGGGTGAGGTAAAGTAGTCGAGCTTCTCGGAGAAAGTCCCGCCCAGCATCGTCAGCACGGTGCGCTTGGAGTAGGAGATGAAATCACAGGCGCCGCCCGAGCCGGGCAGGCGTATGGAAGGCTTATAGTAGTCGCCGATGCAGGTGGTGTTGAGGTTACCATATTTGTCGACCTGACCGACTCCCAGGAAGCACACATCGACAAAACCACGGTAAGTCATGGTAAAGGCGGAAAACAAATCGGTGGCATAGGAAAACCCCCGGCAGGAATGGGCATCGGCAATGTGATTGAGGGGCAATAGCGGTTCGAAGTCGATAATGCCGGACTCCATCATGAGTGTCGCGTTGGGCGCATAAAGAGCTTTCGCCATCGCGCCCGCCGTGGTCGGCAAACCCACACCAAGGATGACGTTTTCGTAGTCGTGTATCTCTCTGGCCACGGAGATTACCAGGAGTTCCTGCAGCGTGTATGGTTTAGTCATAGAGTTTCCCCCTTTCTTTGAGCACCCTTTCAAATTCGGCCAGAGTCAGTCCCATCGCCCTTTCCCTACCCTCATTGTCCCATCGCGAAGTAAAAGCGGGACCGTAATTGGCCGGTGCCGAATAGTAGGCCTTGCAGCGGATGGCGTCTAGAATCTTGCTGCCGAATTTTGAGACGTAGCGGTCGATATACTTGGCGCGGGTGGTGCAGCCGTAAACCCATTCATCCATCCATTCTTTAAGGCCGGCGGCAGTACCATCCATGGTCATAAACAGGCCATACATCATCTGATCGACATTGTAGTAACCCAGAACTTCTGTGGGGTGAGCCCCCCAGGGAACCTCGCATACGGCATTCACACGGTACGCGGGTATAATCGTGAGGTGAGGACTGGACTGGATAATGTCATGCTCGACAATTTCTTCGCACGATACAATGATGCGCTTGCTGGCTAAAGCGGCGGCGGCGACACTGCCTAACGCTCCCCAGTACTGGGCGTTGCCGAATTTATCGCAGCGCTGCACATGCACGATGCAGACATCCGGATTAGCCGCAGGTACGGTCAATACGTCTTTTCCCGTGTAGGGGCATTTGATGACACGGTACTTGTCGTCTCCCAGAAAGCTGCGCTTGCGAAACAGATCAGTAGCCATAGCACCTTCGAGCACCTGCATATAAGAGAAGCCGTGCATACCGGCAACCAGCCTGGCATTGTACTGAAAGTTCGTGTAGTCCTCAATCTGTATGGATCCTTCCTGAAGAGCTCTTTCCACTGCCGAGCCGCCTCTTCTGCCGGCAGGTCGCAGCACATAGGTGGTGACCAATTTTTCAGCGCATCCTGCCCCGACGAGCACCTCGATATCGAAAATGCCGGACTGGGAATAAAGGGTGAGCCCCCTGCGCTCCTGGCGGATCACCTCGTAGACAAGCTCGGCGCAACTGCCGACGGTATAATTACCGATGACGAGCTCGTCGCCGTCAAAAACAAATTGACTGATGGCTTCTTTGACGCTCATCACTTTATTTTTCGGAGGTGTCATTGGTTTCTCCTTCCTCGTTCAATTAAATGACGTCTTAAGCTTCCAGATATTTGGCGCGCAGCTCGTGATTGTCTCTCACTTCTACCGGTGCCGCCTCGCATCCGATGCAGGCTTTGGACATCAGATAAACCCGGTGCGCCAAAGACAGAGCCACTTTCATATTATGCTCCACCAGCAGAACCGACACTCCGGCTTTGTTGATCTCTTCGAGCACATTACGCACTTCCTGAACCATGATCGGCGCGAGCCCTTCCGACGGCTCATCGATGAGCAGTAGTTTAGGGTTCCCCATCAACGAGCGCCCGATGGCCAGCATTTGCTGCTCACCACCTGAAAGGCGGCCTCCGGGCTGGTGCGTACGCTCCGCCAGTTTGGGGAAGTGGTGAAAAATTCTCTCTATCGTCCACGTGTTCGGGTCATTCGGGTTTTTGATCTTGCCGCCTTTGATCCCCAGCATGAGATTGTCCAGCACAGTCAGGTCCGGGAAGATCCTTCTCTCCTCGGGAACATAGCCTATTCCCGCTCTCGCTATCTGATAAGGTGAGAGCCCCGCCATTTCTGTTCCCTGAAACAGCACAGAGCCGGAGGTAGGTTTCACCAGCCCCATAATGGTTTTCAGTGTCGTACTTTTACCCATTCCGTTTCTTCCCATCAGTGCCACCAGCTCGCCGTCGGCGATGTTGAGGCTGATTCCCTGCAGCACGTGACTCGGCCCGTAATGAGCATTCAGATCTTTTACTTGAAGTAACATATGCATTCACCTTTATGTTATTTGTGGTTTTGCGGACGCAAAAAAAACATGACGCCGGACGTGCAGCCTTCACAAAACGCCGCGCTCTTTTTTATGAGCGGCGTGACTGCCTGGAAACACGTCGATCGAACGCCTGTTATTTTAACATGCCGCTTCGTCATATCAGACCTCCAGATCGCCCAGGTAAGCGGATTTTACCTCCTGGTTGTTCCGGATCTCATCGGGTTTCCCCGTCGCCAGTATCTTGCCATAGTGCAAAACGGTGATTCTGTCGGCAAGATCGAAGACCACATCCATATCGTGTTCGATGAGCACCACCGTCTTCCCTTCCGTCATTTTACGGATCAGCCGGACCGTGTCAGCCGTCTCCTCATGTGACATACCGGCAGCGAACTCATCGAGCAGAACCAGCTCAGGATCCGTGGCCAAGGCCATGCTGATTTCCAGGGCCCTTGATTTTCCGTAAGAGAGATTACAGGCCTGCACGTCACGGTCTTCATAGAGATTTATCCTTCTTAAGAGCTCATCGGTTTCGTCGGTTATCTTCTGCATTTTATCGACCTTACGCAGAAGATTAAATCGTATCCCTTCCTTGGACAAAATAGCCAGGCGTATGTTCTGAAACGCGGTCAGCCTGGTGAAAGTACTGGTGATCTGAAATGAACGGCCGATACCGATTCTCGCCAGTTTATGAGGGGGGAAGCCGGTAATCTCTTTCCCCCTATAGAACACCTGGCCGCTGGTGGGCATATAGGTGCCGGTGATGGTATTGAAAAGTGTGGTCTTACCTGCTCCGTTGGGGCCGATCACAGCATGTTTTTCGCCTTCTTGTATTTGCAGATCGACCCCGAACAGAACTTTCAGCGGGCCGAAGCTATGCTGTAGATTTTTTGTTTCCAGGACGTTCATGTTGTCTTCTCCTCCTCTCGCTTGCTCGTGCGGGCTTTGAGCTTATTGGCTAATTTGTCAAACACTCCCATAAAGCCTCCCGGCAGGAACATAATCACCAGGACGAGCACAATACCCATGACCAATTCCGTACTTTCTGTGTAGCGCAGGACCAGTTCGTCCACCAACTGAAAGATCGCCGTGCCCAGCATCGGACCGAAAAAGTAGCCCACTCCTCCGATCATGATATAAATCATCGGCGAAAAGGCCATCCAGATCCCCAGCGAACCGTCCGCCGATACCAGGTTATGCGAAAGGCCATACAGTGAACCGGCGACGCCGGCGAACAAGGATGCGGCCACATAAATTACCGCTTTTGACTGAGGTATCTTATATCCCAGGTATGCGATCCTCATATCGTTGTCGCGAATGCCGACCTGAACCTGTCCGAAGGGTGTTTTGGTAAAATACCACATCAGAAAGACGCACAAGATCAGTATCACCATCGCGATGTAATAGAAGTTTTCAGGCGAGCTTTTCAGGCTTTCTGTAAAAATGCCGGGGATTGGAAAGTTGCCGATTCCGTCTTCGCCACCGGTGATCGTGTAAAGTTTCAGCGCCATTACATACATGAGCTGGCCGAAAGCCAGATGCAACATGGCAAATGCCGTCCCGCTCACCCGCGTGACCAGCGGGCAGAGAATCAGCGCCAAAAGTACTGCCGCCCCTGCCCCGATACCGATCGCCGGTATAAGGCCGATACCTTCGATATGCCTCAGCGCCAGGGCCGTGCCATAACCGCCGAAACCGAAAAACATGGAATGGCCGAAACTCAAAAGTCCCGTATAACCCATCAGCATGTTCAACGAAATCGCGTAAACGGAAAATATTGCAAACGTCACTACCATATTGGTGTAGTATACCCCGAACAGACTGGGAAAAAACGCCAGAAATGCGAATAACACCAGCCATAGAGCGATATTTCTCATTGTTTTATTCATAGTCGCTACCCCTTTGTCCCGAAGAGTCCAACAGGCTTAATCGCCAAAACGATGGCCATAAAGATAACCATCAGGACCGGCGCGAATTGAGACACAAACTGGACGCCATATGAGCTCAAAAACCCGAAGACAATGGAAACGATAAAAGCCCCGGGCAGACTTCCCAGGCCTCCCGTAACACAGACGATAAATGCGTCCATCCCCACCTGATCAGACAGGCCTGGAAACACGGTCAGAATAGGCGCAATGGCCACACCCGCCACTCCCGCCATCCAGGTGCCGATGCCGAAAACGAACATGAACACCAGGTTGATATTGATTCCCAGAGCGTTCACCATATCGCGGTCGGAAACAGCCGCCCGGACGATCTTGCCCAGACGCGTCCTGTAGAGAAGAAGCAGCATGAAAATTAGAATTGCCACGGACAGACCGATCACAAACAGACGATAAATGGGATAGGAAACCCCGAATAGATTTACCATTCCCTGAAGCTGCTCGGGAACAGGCAACGGCTTGTTTTCCGTGCCCCAGATCATCTTGATCACCGCCACGATAACGCTTCCTATTCCCATGGTCAGGATCAGCTCGCCGAAATGACCGACATTTTTTGCGTAGCGCAGAAATACCCGCTCCATCACGATGCCCACTATGGCAACCAGCACAGGACCTATCAAGAGCCCCAGCCAGAAGTTGCCGGTGAGAGTGACCACCGCGTAGCAAAGGTACGCGCCCAGCATAAAAAACACCGCGTGCGCCAGGTTAAGAATGCCCATCATCCCGAAGATGATGCTCAACCCAGAGGCGATCAGAAACAAGATCATCCCGTAGGCTATCCCATGGATTCCCTGGGATATGTACATTGACAAAGTTGGATCCATATTTAACTCCTTTCCGGTTACTTACAATATTTGATTCTGTTATTCCGACAACCAGTAGCTGGACAAAGAGAGTCACTCGGACAAACAGGCGGCCACCAGCCCGGCACGGGTTTGATCGCCTGGGCATCTGCTGCAGGACAAGTATCTAATCTCGTCGAAATTATTGCCCATGTTTTAAAAAAAGACTCAAAGGCAATGGGCGATTTTTTGTAAGAACTGCCTTGTTCCTGACGAGGGCGTCGAATAAACGTATGGGCAGCGGGACTGGCAATGCGGTAACGTGGCAACGTGACGTTTACATACCCTGCCGCCTCCCGGAGGTTAACACAAGTCGTCATGGGAGTATCAGGCGAAACAGGCAAAGGAATATTTATTTTCATATTTTTGGCTCCCGACGCTTAAACGGCATGCTGCTTGCTTATTAAGCCCGCCAATTCCGATCAATTTAGAGTCGCTCCCGTTATTTAAGAGCGGACGCTCGTTTTTTCTGCAACGGCCTCTATCACGACTATCTCGGCCATGCAAGATAAATTCTTTTTTGTTTTTTGCCACACCTTGTCGTTTTCATAACACCTTGATGATATTTAGTATTCCATGATGAATATATTGCCATTGTCATTTCCGCGCGGGCGCTCGTTTTTTTATCCGTTCGTTTTTTGTTTTTTGTTTCGGTTAAAATTGTATTCATTATTTACTTTCGGGAAAATTTGTTGTAAAAGTCATTTAAATAATGGTTTGCGGTTGTTTTGAAAAACGCTTCTCACGCTCGCAATGGCCCTCAATGACGATGAAAAGAAAAAACACAAACAAAGCGGAGCTTCTTCTTCCCCTGACGGCACTTAGCAAAATAAAAAATGAAAGTCTCGTCAAGCAAAGGCAATCGATGATCGCCAAAAAAGCCGCGTCCGTATTTATCAAAAAGGGTTACGAAAACACGACGATTCGCGACATTGCAAAAGCCACAGGACTGGCGATGGGTAATCTATACGACTATATCCAAAAGAAGGAAGATATCCTGTGTCTAGTGTTCGATTTATATCATCAGGTTGTGGAAGACTCGCTCATGAGACCGGAAATCACCTCCATTGGCGACCCGATCGAGCAGATGCAGGCCATTATAAAAATGGGCCAGAGTAATGTCCGTAAATATCGTGATGAAATAATGCTTATGTATCGTCTTTCGCATCTTCTTCCGCCTGCCTATCTCAAACGCGTTTTGGTCAGAGAGCGCGGCCATATCAGGCAAATGGAAACCTACATAAAAAACGGCATCAAAAAAGGAGCATTCAAGGTAAAAGATCCCTACTTCACCGCCAGTATGCTTTTCACTCTGCAGGCAAGTCTGGCCACACGCGGATGGACCTTTGAGCGAAAACATTCCAAAAAAAAGGTCGACAATCTGATGAGCGACGTAATCATGAAAAGCCTCCTGGGCTAGACGCAAAGCAAACCGGGGCATTAAGGATTGCTTAATTCTTGTTATGCATGAAACACTTTACAACAATAAACGCTTCCCGCTGGTTCTGATACTGCCGTTATTTTTCAGATGAATTATTTTCCAGCCACACAAAAGACATGGCTCTTTATTAACTGACAGGCGCTTAGTTCTTGCCACAAGCGCTAATCTGCCAAGTGCTTTCGTGTCGAAGGGTTCGACGCAACTTTTTTTGAAACAAAATACTTTAAATCGAGAGAAGGAGGAAGAAATGAAGAAGAACAGGATTTTAATACTTTTGAGCTGTGTCTTGGCGCTTTTGCTCTGGTCGGCCGGAAATCCTGCGGTCTCCGGGGCGACAAAAGGCTGGGACGCAAACCCCAAGGCCGCCTTTGATGCCGGCAAATTGTCGGACATGTCCGACTTCGACCCTGCCACCTGGAAAGGGCCGGAAGGTGATGTTATCAAGATCGCCTACGTCAACGCATTTTCAGGGCCGGCAGCCATAAACGGCTATCTGCATTTCGCGCCGATTGCCTTTGCCGCACACGATATCAACAAACGCGGCGGAATCTGGGTGGATGGCAAAAAGAAACTGGTCACGGTAATTAAAGCCGATCATCAGTCAAAGCCGGACATCTGTAAAAAGGTCTGTGAGAGACTGGTTCTCCAGGATAAAGTTCACGTTCTGATGGGCACGTCCGGCAGCAATCTGATGAAGATCATCAATGAAGTGGCAAACAAATATAACGTCATATCGGTCAACGAGGGAGCGCTCGCCGACGACCTGATGGACGCCACCAACTTCGGGCGAAACTCCTTCATGCCTTCACTTTCCACCGAACCGGTCGGTCGCGGTCTGGCCTATTACTACGGCCAGATTAGAAAAAAAGAGAAAAAGTTTTACATTCTCTGCCAGGACTACTCTTTCGGCCGCGGCCTTGCCGAGGGCTTTAAAACAGGCTTGAAGGAGTACTTTCCCGAAGCGCAGGTCGTCGGTGAAGACTATCACAAGCTATTCCTGACGGATTTTGCCCCCTATATGGAAAAGATCAAAGCCTCGGGGGCGGAGGTCATCTACACGGGCGACTGGACGCCAGACTCCGGAAACATGCTCAAGCAGGCAAGACAAATGGGCATTAAGCTGCCGTTTGCCAATCTTTTCATGAACGAGCCCAACGAGCTGCATGACGTCGGCGTGGAAGGCACGAAAGGCCTCGTCAACATCGACCAGCAGGATACTTTCCCGATGTTTAAAGAACCGGGACGCGCCAAGCTGCACAAAGCCTGGCATGACCAGTGGAAGACATGGAAGACCAAGCCTTTCAATACTTTCCTGTTTGAACATGCGAATTCAAATCTCGGCGCATATATGATGCACACTTACTGGCTTTTGAGCGTCATCGAACGGGCAAAAAGCGTCAAACCCGAAGAGATCATCAAGGTCTGGGAGGGAGATACTTACCGCTATGCCAACGGCAAGGTCGTGAAAATGAGGGCCTGCGACCACAAGGCGATCCAGGACCTGCTCGTTTCGGAATTCGTAGGACCCGAGGATCAGAAAGTCTCTTTCAATATTCCACCTTATTATTTCTTTAAGGGCTGCTCTGCCCAGGGACCCGGTTATGTAATTCCGGCGGAAAAGGTCTTGCCCCCGATGGACCCGAATCTGGAACGCTGCAAAGGGAAAAACGGCTGGGGAGAATAAAACTCTGAAGCGTTGATCAACCTGAGGCCGGGCCTTATTGCCCGGCCTTTTTTGTTGCCATTTTAATCGCCATTTTAATCTCTGTAAAAAGACAAAATGCCGCGTCTGCCCGGTGCCACACAATGTTTAGCTGCACCACCGGCTACATTTCCGGCGCATCTCCAAAGCAAGTAGCGTATTGGACACCCGGGAAGATTATATAAGATACAACAGATGTTTTTTATTGTTTTATCCTCCCGTCCATACTATAAAAGCCGGCACACAAAAATGCCGGGCCACAACCGGGCGGTATCCGCCGCCTGCGGAGGATTTTATGAAAGGTAAATACATTCTCTCACTGGATCAGGGAACGACAAGCTCGAGGGCGATTCTTTTTGATGATGAAGGACAGATAATTAAAACCGCCCAGAAAGAGTTTACGCAATTCTATCCGAAAGCCGGCTGGGTGGAACACGATCCCATGGAAATCTGGGGTTCGCAAAGCGGCGTGGCCAGCGAACTTCTGGCCACGACCGGCATTGCCGCCGAGGAAATCTCCGCCATCGGTATCACCAACCAGCGGGAAACGACCATCGTCTGGGACAGGCATACCGGCAGGCCGGTTTATAACGCCATCGTGTGGCAGTGCCGCCGGACGGCCGACATCTGTAACGAGTTGAAGTCGGCGGGCCTGGCGCCTTACATTATGGAAAATACCGGCCTGGTGCCGGACGCTTATTTTTCCGCCACCAAGCTCAAATGGATTCTGGACAACGTCCCGGGCGCACGCGAAAAGGCTGCCGCAGGCGATCTTCTTTTCGGCACGGTGGATACCTGGCTCATCTGGAACCTGACCCGGGGCAAGGTACACGTCACTGATTTTTCCAACGCATCACGCACCATGCTCTATAACATTCATTCCCTCAAATGGGACGAGCATATTTTGGCAAAACTCGATGTCCCTGCCGCGATGCTTCCGCAGGTGCTACCATCGAGCTGTGTGTACGGCCACACCGACGCGCGGCTCTTCGGCGCGGAGATACCCATCGCCGGAGATGCAGGCGATCAGCAGGCGGCACTCTTCGGGCAGGCCTGCTTCACACCGGGGATGGTCAAAAACACCTACGGCACAGGCTGCTTCATGCTCATGCAAACAGGCGAAAAAGCGGCCCGCTCCGAAAACGGTCTTTTGACCACCATCGCCTGGGGCATCGATGGAAAAGTCTGCTACGCACTGGAGGGAAGTATTTTTATTGCCGGGGCGGCCATTCAGTGGCTGCGCGACTCGCTTCGTGTTATCTACGATGCGCGCGACAGCGAATACTTCGCTCAAAAAGTTCCTGATTCAGAGGGCGTCTATGTGGTGCCCGCCTTCACGGGGCTTGGCGCTCCCTACTGGGACATGTATGCCAGAGGAGCGATACTGGGGATCACGCGCGGAACCACCCGCAACCATATCATCAGGGCCACGCTGGAATCGATCGCCTATCAGACACGCGATGTGCTGGAGCTGATGCAGGCCGAATGCGGCCTGGAGCTCGGCGAGCTTCGTGTGGATGGCGGCGCCTCAGCCAATAACTTTTTGATGCAGTTTCAGGCGGATATTCTCGACGTGCCGGTCGAACGCCCGCAGATTATTGAAACAACCGCGTTGGGGGCCGCCTGCCTGGCGGGACTGGCCGTCGGTGTCTGGAAAAACCGCGAAAGTCTGGCCGGGCAGCGTAAGGTGGACCGCAGATTCAAGCCGCAGATGACCCCGGAGGGCCGCGACAGGCTCTACGGTAAATGGAAAAAAGCTGTCGCGCGAAGCGCTGCGTGGGAGGAAGAAGAGAAAGATTAAAAGAAGGCAGGGAAACTTTTAACACATAAGAAGACTAGCGGATGATTAAAACAGACGTCATCATTATAGGTGGAGGGGCCACCGGCTGCGGGATCGCCCGCGATCTGGCACTGCGCGGTATTCCCCACTGTCTCATCGAAAAGGGAGATTACGCGGCCGGCGCCACCGGCGCCTGTCACGGGCTTTTGCACAGCGGCGGACGATATGTCATCTCCGACCCGATCTCCGCGCGCGAATGTTATGACGAAAACATGATCCTGCGCCGCATCGGCGAGAAATGCGTGGAAAACACAGGCGGTCTGTTTGTGCGTCTGCCGGGCGATTCCAAAATATTCCGGGAACGCTTCCTGAGAAGCTGCGATGAAATCGGCATCCCGACGGAAGTCATCTCCTCTACACGCGCTCTGGAGCTGGTTCCGGCACTGAATCCGGAAATCGAAGAAGCGATCCGCGTTCCCGACTGCTCGATCGACCCTTTCCGTTTGTGCATGCTCAACATGAAAACATCACAACTCAAGGGAGGACTCAGTTTCACACGCCACAGGGTCATCGATATCATGAGGTCGCACGGCCGCTGCACCGGCGTCAAAGTGATGGACACGGGCACAGGCGAACAACAAGAAATATTCGGCAACGTCATCGTGAACGCCACGGGCGCCTGGGCGAATGCGGTAGCCAAATTGGCGGGCTCTGAAGTACCGCTCACCTTATCCAAAGGATCGCTCGTCATCACCAACCACCGGCTGACCGACATGGTCATCAACCGCCTGCGGCCGGCCTCCGACGGAGACATCATCGTTCCCAATGAAGCAGTCTGCCTGGCCGGCACCACTTCGCTTGCCGTCGAGGATCCGGATAAAATAAGCATTGAGCCAATCGAGGTGGACACCATCATCGGCGAGGCGGGCCGGATGATTCCGCATTTCAACCGCACCAGGATCATCCGGGCTTTTTCAGGCGTACGTCCCCTGCTTAAATCACAAAAGCTTGACAGCCGTGAGATATCCCGCGGCTTCCAGATCATCGACCATCAAAACGGTATGTACAGTATCGTCGGGGGGAAGCTCTCCACTTTCCGCCTCATGGCGGAAAAAATGGTGGACACCATCATGAATGCCTTCAACCTGAAAAAAGAATGCGAAACGGCATATCAACCGCTCGACGGTCAGGAGGAGCTAAGCGGCTACCCTCTGTCCAAACGCCTGGCAGACATGAAAAACATCGTCTGCGAATGCGAGCTCGTCACACGCCGGGACGTGGAAAAAATCATCGAACAGACCAGGACCAGGCACGTCGGGGATATCTCCCACCGGACACGCCTGGGCATGGGACCATGCCAGGGCGGCTTTTGCACCTTTCGCGCACTGGGGATCATGCATGATATGGAGATACTCTCGCCGGAGCAATCCCTCGGGGCGCTGCGCGATTTTCTCCAGCGACGCTTCCGGGGTATCCGCCACGCCCTGTGGGGAGATCAGCTCCGCGAAGAGCAGCTTGTGGAATATATCTATCTGGGCATTCTGGCTTTGGGGCACACAATTGAGCATCATTGAGTATGACGTCATCGTAATCGGAGCCGGCGTGGCAGGCCTTACCGCCGGGACGCTTCTGGCGGAAAAAGGCCTGAAAGTGGCACTGGTCACCTCCGGCGAGCCGACAGCCTGTCTCTCTACAGGCTGCATCGATTTTTGCTCGGGCAAAGACAACCCCGAAGAGGCGATTGCCGGTCTACCAGCCCATCACCCTTTTCATCTGGTTACCTCAAAGCAGATCAATGATGCAGCGGACGACTTCAGGCGCAAGATGGCCCGGGCGGGCCTTTCCTATTGGGGTGACACGAGCCGTAGCCGGCTGGTCCTGTCCGCCATCGGCACTTTTAAAACCACCTGCCTGGTGCAGGAAACCATGCAGGCCTCACCTCAGAACGAACAGGAAAAAATTCATATCGTAACTTTT
>Ga0255344_1003066_pt1 | contig 18855 bp, 6 predicted proteins | sample wastewater_treat_5_FD_192414 | JGI IMG/M metagenome (GOLD analysis project Ga0255344, IMG submission 192414) | Wastewater microbial communities from Lulu Island WWTP, Vancouver, Canada - plant18 | ecosystem: Engineered > WWTP > Wastewater > Unclassified | place: Canada: Vancouver, British... | reverse complement strand
ATTTTCAGTGTCCACGATGCAGATTCACTGTCTGCAAATTGGGATTTTCTCAATAACAGTTACCTGCGCTTCATTTATTGCAGGGTGGGTGCATTTTTACTGTCTACTTTTTGGGGGACAATTTATAGCATTATTACACATTCCATGTCAACTTTTTCTCTCTTGATATTGAAGTATAAGGCAAATTGTGATATAATGAAATATGAGAGACATAGCCTGTTGAGAGGCTATAAATTAAAACTAACGGAGTTACATAGTATGTTTGATATAATGGAATGGTACACAAAACACGCCAAAAAGCTGGATAAGAAATATTATGCCAAAGGTGAGTCAATCTATGTTCTGCATCGGAGAACATTACAAACAGCAAAAAGTATAATCGACCTTATCAATGATATTCCAGCCGACGATCTGTTCCTTGAGCTGTATATGCTTGTCAAGGATAAGGAATTTGGGAGTTTTGTAGGCAGATACCAGTATGTATTGGAAATAGCTAAGGAAAAGCCTGATACTTTTACAGAACAGCTATATGAATTCTATCTAAAAATGGCTGCGGATATAAAGAAGAACAATTATTATCAGGGGTTCTTTGAGTTTATGTCCTATTTTCAGAATGAAGATATGCGAGCTATGGACGCAAAGCGGCAGCTCGTATATAGGGCTTATGTCAATCTGCTGATGAATCAGACAGAATTTTTACGCAAGAACAAGTTTGAACTAAATAAAATGGTTGCTGGTGTTACAACAAAGGGCGAGCTGATCGAGGTTGATGACATCTGTCCGAGCCTGGACTTCTGCGTTCATGAAATAGAGCATATAGCACTCATGACACCTGATAAGCTAACACCTGATACCATGTTAAAAGTGTATGCTAAGCGTGGCTATAAGGTCAATTCGTGGGAAGATACGGAGATTCTTCGTGTTACACAGCAGCTCCACACCAATGTAGTGGCGTATTTAACTCCCTACATCAATGAATTTACGATAGATATTATCCCACAGGCAAGTTTCAGTCCTGTCCTCGGAGAGTATCTGAAAGATGTTCCGGTCTTAGTTAAAAACAGCGATGCTTTCAAAGAAACCCTCTGTCACCGTCGCAAAACGCTCTCTGCGAACGGATTGAAGATTCATTTTGAAAACAGCACTTTCACAAAAGATGTGCTGCTCAAAGAGATTTATCATAACGGTGCGATCGTGTGCCTTTATCGTATCGAAACTTCTCAGGGCGAAACGGCAGGCTTCTATAATACACAGACAAAGCAATTCGTTTCGATGTTCACACACACCGAGGAACAGACCGCTCTGTTAGGTAACTATATTGAGAATACGATTCTATGGTGTTATGCTGCATTTGTAGGATCGGATACAAGTATTCTGCCGACCGCCGAGTCCTATAACGAGTATCTCAGCGATCCAAACGCAGAGATCACATTCACTTCAATCGGCGGAAAGCTGAGAGTGCCAACGGAAACCAAGCATATCCGTACCATTGCTGGAGATGACCGCTATGAAACCGAGGTCAAGCATATAAGCGGTTATATCCGTAAGCTGCCGGACGGACAGAAGGCTTCGGAACGGGCGGTAACTCTCGCTCAGTCGCTCGGTTATGACCTTGCAGACAATGAAACCTATGTACAGCCGTTTGAGCGTTCAAGCTGGATAATCAGGAAATAATTATTACAAGAGGGCTTTTGCGTAATGCAGAAGCCCTTTTGCTACCTTGTTTTTATTAGTTAATGGTTAATCATAATACAGAATAGTCAAAATCTATTACAATCACTGAATCTCTTGAAGCTTACGCAAGCATTCCGACTTTTCATCATCAGAGAGGGCAGCATACAATTCAATGATGCCATTGATTTTTTGAGCTTTGATTTTTTCAGTGATCATAGAAGAAAGAGTTGTAATATCTTCCAAGTCCGTTTCTGTCAAGAACTCTGGCAATTCAGATATTATTCCTTGCCACTGAACACATTGAGAGATTGTTAATGTGTCAATTGATTCTTTTACATTCAGCACATTCTTTCTTAACCATTCTGTTCGTTTCTGATACTGACTTTCCTTTAAAGAAGTGATGTACTCCCTCATGTAACGTTCACATACAGTACCTTTCCATTTACTGTCGTATTGTTCTTCAAGTCTATCAATAATTGTATTATCTGCCTGAACTATGCTTGATTTGACTCTTGTAAACTCGTCAATGAGGTTTTGAGCATTAGTCAGTGTGATTAAGGTCTTTTCATCAGGATTGATACGGATAGCTTTAGAGATATGTTCTGATAGTAGCGTATAACTCTCAGTAGGTTCATCTATTTCCTTCATAACCTGCTGTATTTGCTTGTTAAGCTGGGCTATTTGGGCATTGACTTTATTCTGAGCTTCATGTAGCTGATGGATAAAATCATCTCTGACAGAACTAACCATATCATCAGCAGCATTGAAAGTGTCAACCCACCCGGAAAGCTGTGCTGCTGTTTCCGCACACTTGGGAAAGTCGAACGTATGAACCGAATTATCAATAGCAGAAATAAATCGGCGGGCATCTGCTATTGTAGCAGCATACTTCTGTTCAAGCTCTGCTTCCTGTAAAACTACATCAATACGCGCTTTCAGTATGCTCGCATACTCTTTTTTTCCAAGTTCATGAAGTTTTTTTGCAGTCTGTTGGTATTTTTTCTTGAACTCACTTGACTGTGAATAAGCACATTTCATTTTTGCAACAAAAGGAGAAAAATTCTCATCAAGTATTTTTGTTGCCTCCGTCAATATTTTATCTACACGGGCTACATATATTGGACTGTACAGATATTCTGAGTATTCTTCAATTTTACTATCAACTTCCGGCTTTTCTAAACTTGTCAGCACTGAGACTATCTGTATAAGGCTAAAATTACTCTTGCACTGCTCAACTGCATTTTCTACTTTTGTCAAGTATCCATATTTGGTAGTGTTGTAATTTACACCTTGCTGAAGCTTCATTTCACAGGCAGCGATTTCACCCTTAATAGAATCAGTATTTTCTGAGACTTCTATGAGAGCTTTTAGCTGTTTGGAATACTCAGGACATCTCTCAATATAGATTAGCTGTTTGATATCTTTAATCAGATCAATAAGCACCTCATCATCAGTCTGCGTTTTTAATTCGACACGGAGCTTCATTAGATTTTCAAGCATCTTTCTGTCGCTTTGCAGATAGTTTTCAATAAACTGCTGCTTGGTCATCAACACGGTTCCATCAAATATGCTTATCTTTTTAATATTGAGTGATAGTACATATATGATAAACAGATATAGTGAATAATAGTTTAGACCATAAGGAGCATAACGATAGTTGCCGAACAGCTGACCTATTGTATGCTGGCTTTCTGCTGAAAACTTCGCCATTACTTCCTGAAAGATCTTCTTTACTTTTGAATTCCTCGGTTCACAAAGATTATAACTGGCGTCAAAGACCTGCCATGAAGTAGCTGGCGTTGAAGTAGCTGGCGTCTGTGTGTGCAAAGCAGTAACAATGCGCCTTTTTTCCGTTGGATCAAGTCCCTGATAAGACTGTTTGTTGCACATTGTTCCTGCAATCATATTTCGACACATAGAGAGCAGAGTTTTTTTAGCTGTAGGAGTCGGTTTCTTTTCAAATTCAGTGAAAGAAAATGGTATTACGTTCGGATAACACTTTTTGAACTTGTCGTAACAGTACTGATTAATTCTGCCTGTAAGAGTTTCAATGCCCTTATCAGTAAGAATCTTCTTTTCACCAGCCATTCGTGTGAATTCTGATGAAATTGTGCGTATAATTGCACGGCTTTCTTTTCCAAGAAAGCGAGCGTACATCTCTTTTTCTGATTCTGTGAACTTGCGGTATACTGCACGTCTTTTTAGATAACCTACCCACTTTTCTTCTTCATCACATAGGAGACAGAAGACAATAGGTAATTTATGAAGCTCTAAAGTCTTGATGAGCTTAGTAACTATCGGTATATCCCTTTCAGATGTTTTACCACAGTACAGGAAAACGAGAATACCACGATACATTTCGCCATCAGTTGCATCTTTTACCTTTGCAATAAGAGAACGGCAATACATTTCATTGATTCTTGACACATTAATAAGCACCTGATTATACTGCCATTCTGGTGAAGAAATATTGTTTTCTTGGCTAAAAGCAGTAGAAACAGGAGTTGTCAGCCTTAATTCGTTAGAAAGTTCTTCGTCAAGTTCCTCAATTGGATCATAACCTCGAAGCATAGTCATCTTTTTCATAATGCAGATGGTATACTCCTGCTTGCCATGAGCCTCAGCATTAAGATCGAATCTGTTTGCATCTGTATCGTAAGTTATTACGCAATATTCATTTTCAAGACCTGAAATAGCAGCTATCGTGTCTTCCTCGCTTAATCCAGAACAAAGTCTGATACAATTCAGTGCGCTGTTACGATCATAGAAACTGAACTTGAGAATATTGCATATAAGTATTGCACGAAGAACCTTGACAGCATTCTCAGTTATCTTGCCGTTGAGCTTTGTTATGATAGTCTGATAGGTAAGGCAGTTTTGACTCGCTACGAACCCTTTTTCCTCAGAACTAAGCATTTCATCGAATAAACTTGTACCGATAATATCGACTGGATAGATGTATGGAAGCCATCTACCACTAATCTCATTATCCTGGATAGTCTCAAACATTTCGGCGGTATAAGCAATAGTAGAACGTTGCTGCATCCAAGATGATGTGTTTGCTAAAAACCACACGGTTATAGGGTGTATCGGATAACAGCCTTTCGCTATTACATCAAAGTACATCTTCTGATTTACCCATACAGCCCTCTTTTCAATTTCAGGAGCTGCCCAACGGCACAGATTCAAAAAAGTATTTTTATGGAACTGAGCATAAACCTCATCAATGTTTCTTGTAACTATACGCTCAAAAGCATTGTCGTCTTTCTTTTCGATGAGATTTGCAAGTATAGTTTCAAAGTTTGATGATAGATAAAATTTTTCGCTATTCTCATATCTGCCAACATATCGTGATATATTAGCGCCAGCGTTTTCTACTCGCCTTATATATGAGTTTAGATCGTTCTGAATGAATGCATCAAAAACTATTCTGCCTTCGGCGTTCTGAACAGCTTCAAATATCTGCTGTAATGATGAATCGCCGGCAACACGAGGATTATTTGCAGTGAACTCAATATATCTTCCAAATTCGTCAAACAGAATGTAAATACGGTCAAAAACAGGTTTTTCGATACAGTATTTCTTCACAAGAAGAGTCAGTACATCAGCGGCAGATACATCTGATTCGGCATGGATATATGTACCCATGAATTCCTTGTATACTTCATTGACAGCGTTGAATATAACCTTGTCTGTATTTTCGAGAGCTTCGATTATTGCTTCAGGGCTTATTGAACCACTCAGACTGGTACCATTGAGATAGTGCTCGTACCTTTCCTTATGAGTTTCAAATGTATTGGTGCAGAAGCTTATAGCCTGTTTGTACTGTGTAGTAAGTTCGTCAAATATATCAACCGACAAGTTGTGCTGTGCAAGAGCTTTCTTTGCGGTTGCAAGGACTTCACTGTTAAGGTTGAAATCACGCATACCATTAAGAACGATAACAAGGTTTTTATGAAGCTCAGATTTGATTTCTTCTCCTATTTGTCTGTCAGCAGTCGAAATATTCTTCAGAACAAGTTGCCGAAGTGCATCATCATGACCTGAGAGAAGCGAAGCCAGTGCTACTGACAGATGTGATTTACCAGTACCATATCCAGCAATCGTCATACAGAAACGATTGGTTTCTGTCTCGGAAGCTCTTTTCGCCAGTTTCATCGCATAGGTCGCTGTATCGTTCAATTTGTAACTTGTATTCTGCCATTCCTGCTGGTTGACTCCATGATATTTCGGTCCGTGAAAAACATAGCTGTCTGCTATTGCACTTACCTTGTCAGCATCATAAAACCAGTTAGCCTGTACAGCACCGCCAAAATACTTGTCTTTATTAAATTTAAGTATGTCTCTAATCTGCATAGTATCACCTTAATTCAATAATTCATACAGGTGCGGGAGCACATTAGCTGTATCCGCATTTCTTATAACAGTATACGGAACAAGCTGCTTGTTTAATCTGATTAGCTGTTTTTCTTCCATTTTTTCAAGAGCAAACAGCATTTCGTCCTCATCAAAGCCGAACCGTTTGTTCCATTTCATATCTACTATCTGATCTGCTGTGATCTCTTGCGTTTCATGATGTTTTATGTCCCAAGAACTGAAAAGAGCGTAAGCATATACATATAATCTTTCATCTTTGTAGTATGAACTGTTTATTCGTATACCCTCTGAAAAATCGAGCAAATCAAGAAGTGCAAAGAATCCATCATCACTGTATGACTTTCTAAGTGCTCCAAGGTCTGTTTTGACCATAAAAAAGTCGTTATACTTTTTTTTCATTGCATCTTCACTCATGCTTTCATCAAGCATTATTGGTAATCCATTATAAATGAATGACCAGAGGTAAGCACCGGTATCTTCATCACACATATTGTAGTGGCAAATAAGTCTTGAAATATCCTCGAACAGGTATTTGTCGTTTTCGAGAACAGTTTTGCCAAGGGCAGTTAGTTCAAGGGTGTACTTGCCTTTGGAAAGTGTATGGGTTGTCAACCCCATATACTGAGCATACAGTATATGGGGAACAACCTTCCCACTTGTTTTGCCTGTTGGAATGCCTGTTTCTTCACTGATTTCTTCTTTAGAACCTGTATAGCCTGCCTTTGCAAGCTCCAGTATCTTTGCGATGTATGAATCTTGTGGAGAAAAGGTCTTGTGAAAATTCACGCTGTCATAAGAAAAAGTAGTTTCATTCATTATCGAGTCTCTCCTGCATACTTGGAACTTTAATAACCTTTGGAGGATATACTGTCCATTTATTGTTTTTGATCATGCTTCCGGAAGTGACACATTCGCCTTTTCTGAGCTTTTTGAGACGGGCGGCCCAATCTTTTTTGCCCTGGGGAGTTGTGTCGAGATTCTTAGCGACAGTATCTACTCCACCATCAGGAGGACAGAAGTACAGTTTCTGACCTGACTGCTGTAATCTCTGTATCTCATCATCAGTCAACTGAGGTTTCATGAACTGAGTAGCATACCAGCCGGAAATACCAAACTTTCTGCCCTCTGTAAGTATCTTTGCACTCGGAGACTTTTCTCCATGATCAAGGTTCTGCGCTTCGTCCATAACAAGAATGAACGGTTTTGTTTCGTCGCCGGTTTTTGTGCAAAAACTCCAGATGTCCCATAACATCAATTCAGTTAATAGGACCTGAACATCTCTGCCATATCCGGCAAGTTGCATTACATATACAATGCCTTTTTCTGAATCTCTAATATTCTCCCAACCAAAATTATCATCAGAGGCAAACGGATTCATATCTATGAAAGGCTGTATTTTGCTAAGTACCGTTTTTGAATAATTATTGTCAAGAGCTTCGAGTTCAGATGCAAGTTTCTGGAAGCTCATATTATCGCCATATGTCCGCAGCCCATTTAGTACAGCTGAATAAACAGCGCTTTTCTGTTGATCGCCGAATTTATAAACGCTTGTCATTATTTCAGCGATTTTGCTGGCTACATCAATATCCTCCTCGGGAACAAAAATATCCTCGTCGATTTGAATATCGCCCTTTTTGAAAGGATTGATAGGTATCTTGACTGCCTTTACTACTCGCTGCTCGATACGATCAGCAAGTTCCTGTTTGAAAACAGGATCGAGCTTGCTGTTTGTAAATCCACCTGTATAGTCAAATACAACCGAGGATATACCCTGCTGTGCTGCACTCATAAGTAGTCCCTGAATACAGTAGGTCTTTCCACATCCGGAGTTACCGTTTATAAGTAAGTGACGATTGTTCAAACTCTTGTTGCCAAACTCCCAGTATATTTTTTCACCGTTTTTCATATCGCTTCCAAGCAAGATACGAACATCGGAAACGCTTTTCTTATCTGTAGTATCTTCGGATACAATATTTGCAGTGGTATCAGCTCCGGTATCAGCTTCGATATCTGCTTCAGTGTCATCGCTATCAGCTGTTTCAGTATCATTGGTTTCTGCTATTGAAGTTTTATCTGTATCATCGGAACTGTCAGTATTATCAACTGCTTCTTCTCCTTTGGCAGAAGTGGTATCAAGAGTTTCCTGAGAATTAATGTTGTCTGAGAACCATCCTACGTTAGTAATCTCAGGTTCTTCGGTCAGATCTTCTTCATTTTCATTTATATCAACGTTTTGGTCAATCTCAACGAATTCCACGACTTCACCGTCTTCACGAGGCAGAAGCATCTTCTGAATGGATATCTGACCGTATGTGTGTATGTTAATGTTAAAAGTACCATCATTACTTTGTTCGATGCTGTCGTTTTCTCCCTTGAGATCAAAGGCAAACACCTCGCCCTGCCAGTTTATACTAAATTCACCGCTGAGTATGTTGTATATCTTTGAATTTATAGCTGTGTACTTGGGATCGTTGTCATCAAGACTGAGTTTTGAGAACACGATGGCACGGTAAAGCTGAGTAAACCAATATCTTCTGTCAATGCCATTATTATATTCATTCCAGTACTGCGAGAAAGAGTTCAACGCAGCAGATACCTGACCGAATGCTTCGTCGTAGTATCCTTCAACGTTCACGCTCATCTTACATTCGATTATCTTTATGGAAATATCAAGCGGTTTGTCTGTATCAGCAATATCACTTTTGTTTGGTATCTCAATGAGCATAAAATCAGGGCGAGTTTCATAATTCTTGAACCAGTGTTGATAATTGTCCAGATTTATAAGACTTCTCAATACATATTTACCACTGTCAGGCTGATCAATGCCGAGTATCTTGACAGTCAGTGCATATGCAAGGAAATTGTGTATTTCGTAATCATATGGATTGAGAGCTTTCAGTATTCGGCTTCCGTCAAAGGATTCTGTCAGATTGACGCAGTACTCGGCAGAAGCATCGGCTCTTGTCATACTCCAGTTTGAAAACTTGCCGATAAGACGTTGTTTGAGCATCTTCTTTATATCTTCAAGAAGATCATAACGTGCAGATACAGTTACATTGTATTCTCCAAAGCAGCCTTCGCCGGTTGTAAAGCCAATTATTCTTCTGTTATCATCTGCATTCAGAAGTTCTTTATCAATTGCTCTGTCCTCACATACTACCCAGCGACAGTTGTCATGTGCTATTTTTAGAAGAGTGTTCTGTTTGCTTTGAAGTTCAAGTACCTGCATTACCTTGTACTGCGAATCTACAGCATTCGGCTGCATTACTTTGTTGGTAAGCTGAGTGTATGCTTTTGAAACAATGAATTGGAGTTGAGAAATGTTTACTTTTCTCTTGTAATCGTGAGAAGAAGAAATAGTGTCAGGGATAAAAGTCATAGGGAACTGACAATTTACTTGGTATTCAAGCTCCTGCTTATCACTTATAAGATACTGATCGAACTGAACAGTTTCTGTCTGAAGAATATCATAGATGAAACAAATATCCTGATTATGAAGAAGTCCGGGCAGCTCATTCTCAAATTTGTCACGGGAAATATACTGTAAGTACGTCTTGAGAGTGACTGTACGTTCCTTGTTCATATAATTGTTCAGCCAGTATTTCAGATAACCGCTGACATTCTTTGAGCCGCCAAAACATACCACTTTCAGATGTATAGTTGCATTGACCTTTTTCTTTTCAAGCTCAGTCGTTACCTTATTGATGCCTTCAACTACATACTGGATTTCAGTAGGAGAAATAAAGGTAACATTTAATCCGTCTATTCTTGAGGGGAATGTCCTGACATAGTTCATAATATGGTGAAGAATAATATTCGACTGCTCGGAAACATCGGCATTACTGTCACTTTCTTCTGGTACCAGTTCAATGTTACTGATATAATTCTTTTTGTTTTCACCATAATAGATTGCATAGAAGCCCCATACATTTCTACATATCAGTTTGTCGCTTCCACAGGGAATCATATCAACACCCTGTGTAATAGCTGTAAGTTTTCCAAAATCTTTGAATTTGTTCTCGATTTCTGAGAATTTAAGATTTTCAAGTTGGTTAATAAGATCACGGAAACTGAAAATGATATAGTCATTTCTTGCAATGATTTTTTCAAGCATTGAAGGATTATAGGCAGGCACTATAACCTCCGAAGACTTTGCACTATCAAGAAAGTCGGAATCGGAAATTATATTGAAAATATTGAGAATATAGCCTATCTTGTTCTGAACAGCACTGGTATATCCAGAGTAATTCTTTGTAATGGTTTCAAGCAGATCAGTATAATTGGTTATCAGTTCATTCATGGAGATGATGGAACTGAAAAATCCATTTTCAAGAACATCTTCTGTCCATTTTGAAAAAGACTGGTGTAAAAGTGCAAACTCATTGGCAAAGCACTCTTTAAAGGTCTTGTTAACTGCACTGGAATAGTTTGAAAGTATTTTACAGCGAATGCTTTCAAGTTTTATGAAAAACTCGTCTTCACACTCACTTGCTATGAGTTCATCCATGTTGCTGCAAGTGGTTAGGAGCGGTGCTTCTGGTGAAATACCGTTCTGTTCATTAGTACAAAGGTGTCTGAGAAGTGAAAAAGCGTTCTTCCAGTTGGAATAAGGTGAAAAGCTCCATTTCACCTCAGTCTTTCTCTTTTCGTTTTCGGATTCACCAACATTAAGAATCTCAAACTTGATTTCTGAATCCACACCCCATTTATTGATAGTCTTTAGCTTAGACCTAATATAATCGAGGTTTTCTGATCGGAACGGATCGGTATCATCACAGTAAGAGACAGTAATATTGCTGTTTGTAAGTCCTTTAGACTTAATATAGTCAAGCATACCACCCATATAGGTGCAGATATTATCAAAATGGGTACTTAGCGATGTATCGTCTTCTTCATCATCAGAAGAAGTGCAGTTTGATAAACGAACAGCTGTAACTGTGATTTCAGTCGTCAGCGGATTATGTTCATACTTTTCCTTGAATCGAAGCCAAGAATAGATAAGCATTTCAAGATAAACGGTAAGCGGCTCTCCCTTTACTTTATACACTTTTTCTTTAACAGGCTTCGGTTCATCATCTATAGCCAAATCGAGTATATTCGATACTATACCGAAATCAGTCACCATAAACTTCTTTCGGTTTTCGTTGATGTTCTTATTGTCAATAAATTCTGCAAGTGATGTACAGAACTCAGCGTAATCGCTGAAGCCTTCAAAAGGAGACGCTTCGTCTATACCGTTATCCTCTGCAAATTTAGCAAGTTTTTTGCTTAGGCTTGACCTCTTTGCAGAACTGATAGTAAGAGCATTGTTTATAAACTGATATGAACCTGAAATGTATTTCAAAGGCTTCTTGGCAGGCTTTTTAATGTTAGTTCTTATAGAAGGAATGCCCCAAAATTGCTGTAAAGAGCCATAAATATGTTCAACAAGCCCGTCAAGTGTATTTATATCATGATTATCGAGGTCATCAACAAAACGACTGAACTGCATAGCATCTATGTTTATATGACGGAAAAGGTCTTTGTAAACATTGTTGATACAGATGCTGCTTTTTTCAGTATCAGAACTCAAATCGCTCAGAAGATCAGCGAACCATATGCTGTAATCCTTTTTTAGACGTTCTACAATATCATTCATTGAGATATGAGTGAAATCTTTCAGACTTCCTCTGTCAAGAGCGGTTTCAGCACCCATAAGCAAGAACAGCGTTGTTCCTGTATTGGAGGAGGCTGCCTGATTACGAAAGAAAGTCAATGGTTCATTTTGGGCAAAGTCGTTATCACTCAGATATTCAAGAGCGGGTATCCACTCTGGCTTATTTTTGTTCTTAAAATAAGTGTATTTGCTGTATTCAAGATTTGCAATGAATTTCAGACCGCTTTTGCCTGAAAAGTGCTTACAAATCTCCATATATATTACCGGTGTATCGAAGTCCTCAAGTTTTAACAGATAGGTTCTGTCTGGAACCCTCATCTGGTATTCGATTAATGAGATGATTTCGTTTATCAGCTTCTTCAACTTAATCAGCCTCACTTTCATACGGGTTTTCTACTATTGACGTCGCATCAGAAAGGTCACGCAGGAACCCACAGTTTTTGAGTTTCTGAGCAAAGTCAGACTTGTTCATTTGTAGGAACGTCACATTTGACTGATATGGAGCTTTACACTCAGAAACAGCTCTTGCGTAGTGTTCTGCCGAGATTACTATTTCAAAATGCTCATAAAGCATATCAAGAAAATTATCAAATGTTACTTTTTTACCGACAGGTATAAGCGACATTACAAGGAATTTCAGTATCTCTTCCGGAAGTGTAAAACGCATATCCGATCCAGTCATGGGTATTATCATACCCATGTTCTTACCAAGTTTTCTTATAACCTTTATGGTGTCGTCGGACGCACTTTTTCTCCTCTTGTTAATCTTTTCTTCATCGTCATAAGGATAGAAATATGCTATGCCTTTGTCGATGTATTTGGTAAAACTTTCTTCATTCAGAGAGAAACAGTGGTGAGCCAGTTTTTTGACTTCTTGATGTTCTTTCTTTCCTGGCTCACAGGTATCTATAAGCCAAATTGAGCCATTTGTTTCACTTCCTCTTGCGGCAATGGTGAGCATCATACGGAAAATCTGTATCACTATACCATAGGAGAGCAGATCGAGTTTCTCCATTGGTTGAATACGGTTGTCCAGGAAAGTGATAAGCTCAGATATTGTGTACTTGTCCCTATACTGATAATCGAGAGGTATAGCCTTCATGGTTTTCTTGACGGCAGGTTTATCTGTATCACGATCATAGAAATCCATTTCATCTTCCCATTTTTGCTGTATGTATTTACTTATCGTACTAAGCTGAGGAATTCCTGAAAGCATTCTCTTTATCTGATTTTCAAGAAGCTCTTTTTTACCACTTTCAGCATTATTGAGAGCGTGAAGAAGATGAAGGTAATAAATCTCTCCGCCTCTTGCCATATATGTATAGCTGTTGAAATCAAAGGAATTATCGGTAGATACACTATCTATTGAAGCTCTTTCTCTGTATCCTTTTCTCGCAAGTGACTCAGGGAACAAAACTTCAGGACATACCGGCAACAGATTCTTGTTGAACCATGAACGCCCTGCATTTTCTATGCTGAATCCGTAAAGAATATTCTGCAAAACGAAAATAGCTTCCTTATCTTCAAGCTGAGTAGCTTCCTGCTCAATACTTTCTGACATTATCTTTACACATTTTTTATATGCTTCATCATCTATTGGAGACTTTGTATCAAGACGGCTGTTATCAAAAAAGATGAAACGCTTCAGTCCCATATTAGAAATAGGAGTGTATTCAATCATATGGTCTTTTACTTTATCATTTATAATAAACATTTCATCAGTAGGTTGAGAATCAGCATCAACGAGACGCTTTTTTGCCATAGCAATCTGTAAAAATTCTGCCAGATATTCGTAACGTGTTTGCTGAGGCTTTATTCTGTGTCCGAACAGTAAACTCTGTATAGAGCAGTCATTAGCATCAGGTGTCAGAGCACCCTGCGGAAATAATTCATAAAGCATACGAACACCTTCTTTCAGTTATCTTCTATAACAAGATTATCTTCAACAATAATTTTTAGCTCGATAGGCTTATCGGTGTTATTGACTATAACAGAGATTTCGCCTTCATCAGCCTCATCTTCAGACAGCTTTTTCAGCATGGCTTTCAATTTAGATAATCCGTGTGTAAGAGAGGGATTTGAGATAGTTGAGATCATCCCGTTAGCTATCTCACCAAAATAAATAACCATAGGCAGGGAGAGCTTAAATGTAATATCAGAACCAAGTTGAAGATCGACTTCTTGTTTAGAACTACTATCCTCAAAATCAGTAGAAAATGGTGTTCCTTTGACCTTGAAATTTGTCTTTTTAAAACTGCCAGTTGTTATCATGACACTCTGGAAATAGTCGTCGTTTCTTTTGATTGTTAATGGAATATCCCTTGCCATTTTTGACGAAGTTCCTGTCATTTCAAGATACAGTGCATCTGTTATCGTGCTGCGAAGGTCATTGATGAGCTTACTCGAAACTTCGCCATTCTGTATCCTGATGTATGTATTATATCCAACTCCGAACAATTCATCGTAAAGGGGAAGATACTTGTTATCCTGCGGATTGTTCTTTGGATCTCCAAAGAAAATGAATACACGTCTTATTGCTCTGCGATACTCAAAATCATTGGTGTTAAACTCATTGTCTTTATCATCTATGTTCAAATGACGTTTTGCAAACATTCTGTGCTGTTCACTTACAAGCTTTCCTATATCTGAGGGAATATCCGAAAAATCACCAGTTACAAACAGCTTATAATCAACATCCAAACCTCTGGTATCGAGTTTAAGTTCCTTGGCATAAGCGATGCCCTGAATTTGGTCAGCGTTATCCATTTCTTCAATGCCTTTATAACCAAAGAATAGGTTTGAGAAAAGATACCTAAACTTTACAGAGTCTTTGAAGCTTGCCTTTATTTCATTGCAGGTGAGATTACCAGTCAAGGCAAAACTTAACTGAGATAAAATCTGACGTATCGTCATACGCTTGTCATTCTCATAAAGATAACGATAGAAAGCTTCAACTGCTGAAGTTACCCTGTCCTGATATTTTCTTATCTGAACTACATTGAAGTATATCGGGCATTTACTACATTTGGAACAAGTTTCACATTCTTTCCAGAGGTCATCGGAAAGGAGTTTGTTCATGATCTCTCTTGCAAAGCTAACATTATCTACTCTTGCCATGTTTATCATCAAAAACTGACAATCACCAACTGAGATAATTTCATTTTTATTTTCGTCAAGCTGATCAAGAAGCTGTGTTTGCAGAGCAATCTTTTCGCTTTCATCAAAAGAAATGCCCTGTGCCTTACACTGCTCTTCTCTTATAAGTTCAAGACATTTGAGAAGCGGCCCGGTGTTAGAAATAATAATAGATGATTTGCCGTTCTTAGGTGCATCAAGAGCCTTGCGGCAGAAGGCAATTTGCTTGTTTTCCGGAAGTTCGCTCATATCTTTAACTGCATAGAGACTGATACTGCCGTTATCATATTCCTTTTCAGGTTCGAGCAAAGAATTATCATCAAGGAAACCAAGATCCTGCAAGATTTGAACGAGTATACTGGTTTTACCGTCACCGGCGTGACCTGTAAGAACAACAGAAAGATGTTCGCCTAAACTTATACGGTTAGATAAATACTTGCCGAGATTTCTTTCTATCTGTATTTTCCTAAAAAATGGTGAATTAACCTGTGATTCTGCAAGGGCAGCTATTGTGTCGCTGCTTGCATTATTCATCGAGTTCAGATAATCAACGAATGAATTCATCAGCTATCCCTCCTAATCCAATTCTCTTAATGCGTTTATCAGAGAATCTATATCATCCTTCGTATTAAAATAGCCTATGCTTATGCGGACAGTACCGCCGTTATCCTCAGTTCCTATCAATTTATGGACATAAGGAGCACAGTGATAACCGCTTCTTACGGCTATATCAAAATCATTGTCAAGTATATCTGCCAATTCTTCAGGACGATAGTCAGAATGCGTTAAGGAAATAATCGCTATATGATTGTCTCTGTTTTCAGGCAGATAAAGTGTAATAGAAGAAAGTTCTGAAAGATTCTGAACTGCGTAATCTGTCAGTTCCTTCTTATGACTATATATGCTTTTAATACCTCTATCACTTATCCATGAAAGAGAAGCGCTCAGTGCTGATATTGATACAATATCATGGCTTGCAGGCTCGTAAAGGTCAGGAAGATTAGCAGGCATATCGAGATTAAGTGAATCTGAGCCTGTTCCTCCTGTCAAAAAAGATTTCAGTTTAACATCACTGTTATATATGAAACCGCCTGTTCCGAAGCTTCCGTACAAGTTCTTATGTCCGGCAAACACAAGAAAATCGGTTTTCTGAGATGAAAGATCAATCGGTATAAGTCCCAAGGACTGTGAAGCGTCCAGTATGTTTATAGCTCCATATTCTCTTGAAGCATTGAATATTTCATAAATCGGTAATATATTGCCAGTAACATTGCTTACATGATTTATTATAACAATGTCCGGATGCTTTACTATGAACTTGTTTCGCATAGCCTCCATGTCAAGTTCCTGCGTTTTCCCATCGAACGGGAGCATCTCTATGCTGAATCCATAAATATCTGAAAGTCTTTTGAGCGGACGAGCAACTGCATTATGCTCAAATGGAGAGATATACACAGTAGTATTTGAGTTGTAGTCAAGTCCGTTCAAAACAATGTTCATTGCTACAGTTGCCGACGGAGAAAGAATTATACTATTCTCATTCCTTACATTGACAAGCTCCGCAAGAGCACCTCTTGTTCTTTGGATTTCTTCCGAAGCTTGTCTTGCAGCCTTATATGTGCCTCTTCCGGCATTCACACCGAAATTTCGCAGACATTCGTCTGCTGCTGTATATACACATTCCGGCTTCGGATAAGTTGTAGCAGCGTTATCAAAGTAAATCATTATGCATTTGACTCCTATTTGTTTTATTGCTACGCACATATGAATACTTCGATCGTTAAGTGCGTATTATAACTGTTCAAGTTCTTTTTTCAGAAGTTTCAGGAGAACCGCTACTCGCTCCTGAGCAGTTATAGCTTCACCATATTCTTCAAGATGAGATTCTATATTGTTCATTGCAGTTTCAGCAATGCCTGAAATCTCTGTATCAGTGATGTTGTTCTCGTAAACCTTCCCGCCGTAACCAAGAGATAATACAATCGTGCCATCGTTGGCAACATCATCTTCTTCAAGAGCAAAACTGTTTACAACATCTATATATGATTTAATATTGCTTAGAAAAGTATCGACAAGCTGGTCATTCCAGTCTTCTATTGCAAGCATAGTAACACACTTTGCAAGCTCTGAAATGACATCATAATCATCAAAAGATGTGTTTTCCTTAATGAAATGAAGAAATCCGTTCACTTCTGAAGAGAAAATATGTGTTCTTGTCGTTTCGGGTAAGGAGTTATACCAGTCCTGCATGATAGAAGAAAGGCTTCCTTTTATAGCTCTGTTAAACACTTGTTTTGTCTTGGTTGTAAGGTATTCTTTGACTTCGGTAATAAATGAATTGTAAGCACTGGCAAATGAACAAAGACCTTCGAGTGTATGAACATAGTCATTTTCACTGCCAAAATAATTAGGTATATCTGTAAAAAGAAATGCATGAGGATTTATGTCGTACTGTAAAAGCTGCCCTTTGAATTTCAGCATTTTTTGAGAAACAGCAACAGCTTCTTCAGTGTAAGTCATTGTATGATCTCTTGTAAACTTTGATAATCCTCTAAACCATGTTTGAAGAAGTTCAGCGGCAAAGGTGCATTTATTATTTACAGTTACAGGATCTATCTGTGAAAAAGCAGAAATAACTCCTTCAAGAAATGATTCTTTCTCTTGTGTACCTTTCTCGACATAAAGGGTATAGTTTTCAGGTTCTGCTTCTATCTGTGATAAGGTATCCCCACTAATCGGAATCTCCTTTCCCTTGAATAACAGAACGATAGAATCCTGATTTTTTCTCATACACCACGCAAGATAAACAGGAATAGTTCCTTTTTTCATTCCAAAAGGTGTACCACAAAGTGTTTTATAGATTTTGCTTAACGAAGTAGACTGGTTTTCCGCTTCTTTTATAGTCTTACTAATCTCATCAATTACTGCATTAAGACTTTTATCATCAGATACATTATTATCATCAAGTTGCTTTACGATGATTGCAGAGCGAAGTATGCTAACTTCCGGTCCGTAGCCTTCCATAACAGGAATATTATCTGTATGTGAAAGTATCCAGTCAATAGTTTTGGTTCTTGCCTTGCGTATCTGCGCCGAGATTCTATTTTTATTGATCATCTCATTGTTGATGTCGGGTGTATCTGGAAATACACGGTCGCAGATATTTGAAAGCTCTCGATTGAGAAGAAGGGGTTTTGTTATTTCATCAAGGCATTCTTCTGAATTATAGTAAGCAGCCACTGGATTAGACGGAGAGTAGAGCTGATCAGCAATCTCTCTTATCGTCTTGAACAGGTCGTATTTGTATACAGCAAGTTCTTCTCTAAAATGGTCATCTGTATCTGTATTCTGTTTTTCAAGAAGACAAGCTGCTTGGTATTCATTTAACAAGTCGTTATGATTCCATACTTCCGTTACGCATACAACAATGTTTTCTTTCAAACCGAGCTTGTGCAGGTGTCCAGCAATATTATGTGTATCATCATCGTTATCGGAAATAAGATAAATCAGCAGTCCGTCAGCATTGCCTTTGATCTCACTGAAATCACCTGTGTATTTCCAGAAATCAGATGCTTCCATAAATTCAGTTACAAAATAACGCTGAATGTGCATCTTAGCATTATGCTGTCTCGGAAGTATAAATGGAGTGGAATATGCTTCTTTAAGTGTATGCGGACGGTCGAGCTTTACAAGTCCCTGTTCGATAAGATTTTGGATATTTTTCTTTATATCGACACCGTTTGCGGTCAGAAATTCATAAATACCATCTCTACGTCTTGTGATAATGTGAAGTGATGCAAGAGAATCGACAGTATTACGGTAAACATCATCGCTGAAATTAGAGGCAGCTTTGAGATTGATGTCAGTGGCTTCAAAGGAATCACTTGCAATAATCTTGCAGACAGCAAGTATCTTGATAAGTTTTATTTGATCTTCGTTTTCACATTTTCTGATAGCAGATTGTGTTTTTGCCCAAATGCTGTGTATCTTAGGGTTGAATATTTCAACACGGA
>Ga0255344_1003064_pt1 | contig 18873 bp, 23 predicted proteins | sample wastewater_treat_5_FD_192414 | JGI IMG/M metagenome (GOLD analysis project Ga0255344, IMG submission 192414) | Wastewater microbial communities from Lulu Island WWTP, Vancouver, Canada - plant18 | ecosystem: Engineered > WWTP > Wastewater > Unclassified | place: Canada: Vancouver, British... | reverse complement strand
ATTTTTCTGCCCGCCTTATAGCAGGCGTTTTCCGTAAAAATCAGTTTCTGTAAATTCATCTTACTTTTCCTCCTTCTTCATGAGCTGCTTAACAGCCTGGTTTGTGCCGGTCGCAGAAAGACCGCTTACATCTTTTGGAATACCATCACTTTCATCTTGTGTGGTTGTTTCTGCTTTTACCCTTGCAGCATCAACCATGCCTTCACCAATGATGTAAGCAATCAGTGTGGAAGCTGCTGTGATAAGTGCAACCACCTGTTCAATGGTCAGGTTATTCACACCAAAGGCAACCATCAGTGCAGTAACAAAACCAATCAGTGCTGCCCAAAACTTTCTGCTTGTCAGTTTCTGTTTCCAGTTAATATTCTTCATGTCTTTCATCCTTTCTTCATTTATGATATTGCTCAAGGTCATTGATTCTGTGATTGATAACCTTGATTTCTTCTTTTTCAACCGCATCTGCCTGTTCAAGTTTATAGATCCGGTCAATCACTTGGTTGTGCTTTTCAACCTTCTTTTCCAACTGTTCAATGCGGAAGTTCACCAACTTGGAATTGACAATAATTCCGGCAAATGTTGCAAGGAAACTTCCAAAAATAGACAGTAAGGAAACAAGAACTTCTGATGTCACATGAAATTACCATTCCTTTCTGTGAATAATAACCGCCCTGTAAGGCTCACATTTGCCCTACATGGCGGTTTTGTGTTTAGGGGTATAATTCCATACCACAAAAGGAAAAACTTGCCTGTGTGGTCATTCTGTTGCCAAATCACCACAATCAAGGTCAATCAAAACCTGCTTCACCTGCTCTTTGATCCTTGCAGGTACATCAGCAAAGGTTTTCTTCCCCTTAACAATAAGGGTTGCATATACAACTGTCATTTGTGCCACATCCTTTCTTAATAGTATTTTTATGATGAAGTTGAACATCAACCTTCACCGCCGATGATATAACCCCATTCCTTCAGGATTCTGATGACTTCATCCTTCAGTTTGCCCGGAACATCATCAATGGTTTTCTTGCCTTTTACGATAAGTTCCGCATAGACTTTTGCCATAGTGCATCACCGTTCCTTTCTTAACCTAACATTTCATAAACATCACACAAAGCAAGTTGGGTGTCTGTGATCTGCTGTTCAAGTTCAGCATTCTTGTCATCCATCACCTTGATGAATTCATCTTTGTCATACTGAACTTGATGGAATTCATATTCTGTATGGTTGCCCTGATCATCAGTGACCTGAACTTCCTGAACATCTGTGTTCACCCAAACAGAAAATTCATCCACAACCTTTTCTTCCGGTTTGACGGTGCTTCTTATTCTGCCATAGTCAATCATTGTTCTTCATCCTTTCATTTTGATGTTTTGAATGTAGAAATTGGTTGCATATTGTCCAAGCGGTTTCAGGTATTTTTCTGAAAGTCTGTAACTGTCACAATGCATCAACCAACCCTTGTATGAATTGATTGAACACCATTCTGAAAAGTTCATTTCTTGACCGCTTTCCACCTTCTTTCTGATTTTCACCATCTTGACCTTCATCTGTTTGCATGTGGTCTTTCTTAACAGTGAATATCCTAAAAAGATACGGTAACCAACAAAATCAATGCCCCTGTCAAATGTGGGGAACACCTGCCAGTTTTCCTTGATTTTTAATTTCAATTCAGTTCTAAAATATTCATCAATTTCTTTCCTTAACTGATGAAGATGTTCTTTTGAATCTGAAAGAATCACAATGTCATCCATGTAACGGTAATAATACTTGATACCCTTCACTTCTTTCAGCCAGTGGTCAAAGGATGACAGATAAAAGTTTCCACTGTACTGTGAAAGGTAATTTCCAATAGGTATGCCTTTGTCACCTGGTGTTGAATCAATAATTTCATCCAGTAACCAAAGCAAGTCATTGTTCTTGAACAACCGCCTGTATTTGTCTTTCAGGATGTTGTGGTCAATGGAAGGGTAATATTTCTTTGCATCAAGCTTCAAGCAATACTGTGTACCTGGAACATCATTTCTGATTGCCTTCCGCAGCCTTTCCAGTACAAGGTGAATTCCCCTGCCAGGTATAGCAGAATAGGTGTCATTGGTAGTGACCGCTGATATTCCGATTACGATTACCGACACTGCTACTACAATTCCAACCGAAACCGCCTGCATCAGTACCAAAATTCCAAGTACTGCCCAAATAGGTAATCCAATGGCTTCTTCAGGTTTTGTAATCTTTGTACCACCGTTTGCTTGCCCATTTAATTTCATTGTTTATTCAGGGATGTTTGCCGTTGGTACATACAACAGCCGACCGCCGAAATACCGAACACGAGCACCGACACCGAAAGCACAATACCAACAGAAACCGCCCGCATAAGTACCATTAAACCAACTACCGCCCAATAGGGTAATCCTGTAACCGTTCAGGTTTGCGGTAACATAGGCATAATCACCAACCGGCAAAGAAGATGTTCCACCAATTTCAGAAGGCATCAGAAGCCAATCAAAATCAGGGTTGCCATATCCAAAGGCATTGATATACCCTGAAGCATTTGGAATGGTGAAACCAACCGCTTTGTAATTGTCAGAATGCTTGCTTTCATTGAAACCGGAAAGACCATCTGCAACATAAGGCTGACCACCTGCCATATGACCATTACCCCAAATGTTGATGCCCTGAATGTGCTTCCAAATGTTACCCCAAGGGTTTTCCATTCCACGATAGGAAACAGAAACCTTTCCATTGGTGTCATAGGTTGTTTCAGTTCCACCAATTTCATTGATGGTTTCAGCAGCTGCACCGGAAGCATTGCCAAGAGATGAAGTTGAACCGGTAAGACTTGAACAGTTATATGCACTGTTGTCTGTGATGCCTGTTACACCGTTTCCAAGTGCGGTTTGGGTGTTCAATGTACCAAATTCAATGATCATCAACAGTTGATTTGCTGATGCTGCTTTGATAGTTTCAAGATGCCATCCTGAACCCCTGTTGTTTGCAAGCAGTTCTGCATTTGCTTTGGTAAAGGTTTTCTTTAGTCCGGAAATGGGCTTGACACCTGCAACAGATGCAAGAAGATCCCCTTCACCAATGCCGGTTTCAGTGTTTGTTCCGTCATTTACATATGCAGATGCAGAAACATCATACATTGAACCTTCAAAGGCTGAAAGAAGGATGTAATCAACTTCATTACCGTTTGCATCATAGAATGCCGGATGAAGTTTGAAACCGGTCTGTGGTGTATCACTGACATAATAATTTGCCTTTTTGATATGATAACCAATGCCGGAAACCGTGTTCTTTTCAATCTTCAGGGGAACAACCCTGTAATAGAACTTGGGCTGATACACCATAACCTGACCATTGCTGCCATCTTCAGAATAGGTGTCATCACCGTAATATGAAAGAATAGTGCCGTCATTATCAACACAACACCTTTTTCTTCCACCAAACATCGGGAAAATGTCAAAATCAGATCCCTGTGTTTTGCCTTCAGCACCGCCCAAACGCTTGAACCGCTTGTTTGCAAAGTCAACCTGAATACCAACCACATTTTCAGGGATGTTTCCAAGATATTCTTTGATGTCATTCAGTTCATCGGTTACATCAGAAACAACCTGTTCAGCTTCTTCCACAATACCATTCATTGTGGTAATCTTTGCATCAGCTGCATTGTTTACTGCCTGAACAGAAGAAGTCTGCTGATTCTGAACTGCTGTGACTGCATTGGAAGCGGTTGTTTCAAATGCAGAAACAGTTCCTTCAACACTTGACTTTGCATCAAGAATATCCTGTTTGATTTGGGCATAACTGTTGTTGTCATCGTTGACCGCTTCAAGGGCATCAATAATTGACCCCCTGACCTGTTCACCATACACCGCATTTCTGATTGCATCGGTGTATTCTTGAATGTTTGCCATTGAAAGACCTTCCTTTCTTGATTATAGATTTTTTATAATTGCCAACACATCATATTCATTGCCGTTGCTATCAACTAATATCAGACCATTTCTGAACTTTGAAGGAAGTCCAACATCAAAAAGGTTGTCATATTCTGAAACCTTTCCGATTGCAACACCTTTTCCACCCTTTTTGAAGTCCATTGTGGTGAATGCTGTTGAAAGAACATCAATGAACTGAACGGTTGTGAAGGCATCTGTGACTTCATACATGACTTGATAGGATGAATCTATGGAAGCAGAACCGGCAATGACAACCGGAACATTACTTGAAAAAGCAACACCGGTTGACCATGAAGCATCTTCCGGTTTCTTGAAGTAAACCTTTGCAGTTGCGGAATTCTTTCCGTTACAACTTGCAAAGGAAAACTTTCCTGTTGCTTTGATGTAAGTTCCATTATCATTCAATGTTCCATTCTGCAAACATCTTTGTGACAATGCACTTGTCACGGAAGGGGGAACATAGGCATATACCTGAATGGAAACGGTCTTGGATGCCGTTCTTCCCCTTGAATCTGTTATGGTTGCAGTGTATGTGATGCCCCCTGTGACCGCCAAAACAGGGGTTGTGACACTGCTTGATGTTGACAAGGTTGTTGACCCTTGCTTGATTGAATATGCCTTTATGGTGGAAGAATACGCACCTGAAGCATTACTGATCTGCAACTTGCACTGTGATTTGTCCTGAACATAGATTCCCCATGAAGAAGGAACTGTGTTGTTCACAATGGTTGCGGAAAAAGTTCCAAGTGTAGGGACAACAGATGAAGGAACATTCACTGTGAAGTTCTTGGACACCGCACTTCCTATTTGTGTACTTCCGTTGTAGGTTGTGACAGTGACCGTTGCTGTTCCGCTTGTCGCATTCGGAATGGCATTCAACCAAGTCATAGGTGGTGTATAACTTTTTGAAGTTGCAACCCCTGTGTATTCCTGACTGTATGATCCAAATGCAAATTTCACCTTGTGGGTGAATGCAGTGCTGTTTCTGCTGATGTTGACTGTTACACTGTTTGAACCATCAACAGTGACAGAAGATGTGACAGAACTGATGCTTGATGCCCTTGGTATTGTGTTCAGTGTGAAAGAACCGCTTCCTGAACAGTTGATTGCCCACTGATAAATACCTGCTTCAACCGTGATTGAAAAGGACTTTGTTCCATCTGTTGCATGGGAAATGGTCAAAGAACCACTTGCCAACTGCGTTCCGTTGTAACACTGTGTGTGATTGCTTGAACTTCTGTAATACTGTTGTGATCCGTTGATTGTGACCCTGATTTCACTGACCTGAACCCAACCACTGAAAGAACCACTTCCGACCAAAGACCAACTGACTGTTGAAGTGTTGTTTGCAATGCTCTGTGAAGCACTCCAATTCAGTGTGACACTTCTGCCTTTACTTGATGATGTTGTAACACTTCCACTTAATGCCATTTATGATTCCCTCCACTTCAATGATAGATTTCCGTTTGCCCTTGGGATGAAATCAAAATAACCGTTTGTGGGGTTTCCTATGGTCAGTTTGTTTTTGATTTCGGCATCCGTGATGTAAAGTTTGTTGTTGCTGACATAGGCAATTTCAACATTGTCCTGAAGGAATGCAAGTTTTTCATTGGAAAGTTCCGCTGTGAATGCGTTTCCGACCTTTCCAAGTTCAATCAATGCACCCTGAAAACGGATGTATTCTTCAAGCAACTGTTGATTCTGTGTGACTATGCCTTCAACCGTCTGTGTTTCAGTGATTGCAGCGGAAAAGCGGAATTCAATCAAGTTGTTCAGAACTTCCACATTTGTTCGCAACAGTTCTTCAACACCTTCAACATCACTGTACTTTGCACAATTGGAATAAACTTCAAGCAAAATGTTCTGTGCCGTTTGGGTGATGCTGCTTGAAAGTTCATTGATGGTGTTTCTGATGTTTGAAAGATCACTTCTGAAACCATAATCACTGATGACATTTTCAATCTGTGCCTTTATTCCATCCCTGTTCATGTATTCGGTCAGACTTGCGGTCTGATCACCAAGAACAATGGTGGTTGCAGAAGGTTTGGAAATGTCAATGTTGATTTCAGAAACGGTCATGAACCGGTCAATTCCATGCGGTTCAGATATAACCCTGATGCTGTCACCAAGTTTTATTCTTTCAATGTCAACATCAAACAGGTGAAGGTCAACTGCATTCAGTTCAAGTTGCAGGTTCAGCAACCGTCTTTTTGCAAGTTCTGCTTGACCTTTCTGTTTCAGGTTTTCCGGAAGTGTCACACTGTCAAAAATAACAGTGTCAAAAATCCATCCGTAAAGGTCAACTGCATCCTGATCATAGACATAATCAACACCCTGATTCACGGATTCAATTTTCAACCTTTTCTGCACCGCTGAAGAAGAACCTTCTTCATTTTCCAAAGTTGCACCCAAGGGGATGATTGCTGTTGCAATGCTTTCCCCTTTGATGTACTGTTTCAAATTCAGGATATTTTGACCAAAGTTGATGATCTGACTGTTTACACTTCCATAGGATTCAACATAGTCCACATATCTGACACCGTTTAGATGTCTGCTGCGGATGTAACCACCCAACCTGTCAAGCAATTTATCTTTGATGGTGTCCCATGTGTTTTCATAGTTTGAATACCGGTAAAGTGAATCATTGTCATCTTCAACCGTAACCATTCCAACCGTGAACTGCTTCTTGGATTCCACCATGCTGTTATGCTTGGAAATGACGGTTGCAAAATACTGTGCAACCGTCAAATCATGGTATTCCGCTTGTCTTTGGTTGCTGTCAAGCAGATATGCAAGTTCACCTTCACATTCAACAGTTTTGATGTTGTTGAAGTCCTTTTCATCATTCAGAACCCTTCCGGTGAAAATCCAATCACCATCCTGTGTCAGTGTGATTTCAGAACTTAACTTTTGGATCACTGAATAATATGGGTGTGTAGGTGCAATCTGAAATGACAGTGTTCCGGTTGTATTGGTTTTCAGTTTACACTTTGGGGAAATAACCCTGTATTCTTTTTCAAGCCGGGTATCATGTAAAATGTACCCATCACAACTGATCTGATACATTACAATGAACCCCCTCTGAAGTTGATTGACACTGTTCCTGTCCCAATGAATGTCAGTTCATTGTCACCTTCAGAAAAGATGATGTTCAAATTCCTGTTTTCACCTGTGGTCAGTCCGTATTGGACACCCTTGAACCTGACATCCATGTTTGCACTGACTGTGATTGTTGGAACAACCTTCATCCGCATAGAACGGACAGTGACAACCTTTGTGCCGGAAACAGCAATGTCAGACAGGTCATAGATCACACCGGATTCAAAGTTGAAGATGTCCCACAACCAATCATCAGTTGATTCAAGAACTGAATACTTGTATGGTTCTGCATCAACCTTGACGGTCAGTGTTCCAAGTTTCTTGCTTTCAGACCAAGAATCCAAGGTGCATCTGCCGACATAGTAAAAACCCTTGTCAACATCAAGGATCACATTCATTTTCTGTCCGTGAAGATAGTTTGCAAGGGTTGATTTTACTGTTTCCCAATTCTTTTGTGGATTGATAACAGAAAACTTGAATGTCAGTGATCTGTTATCATATTTCACATCACCATCCGTCAGTGCAGTGGACAAATCAAGTTGCCCATCTGCACCGGGAATGGTGACTGATTCTGTTTTCGGTTTCGGAAAGGACACTGTTTTTGATGTCAGTATCAGTCCAAAATCCCTGAAAGAATGTTTTGTTCCGAATTTAACACCAATCATTCATTACCCCTTCCTTTCTGTGTATATATGATTCCAAGTTCTTTGTTCATTGCCGGGGCAAGACTATGTGCCAAACCACCTGCATCTGCAAGAACAACCTGCCTGTTCTGAAGCAGTGTTGCAAATTCAGGGAAGTATTCAGCAAGGATCATCAGCACTTTTTCAAACTTTTCTGCAAGAATGTCAATTGCCGTGATTTGCTGTTCCTGATATTCAAGGGATTTTCCATAGTTGTCCGGAATCATACCGGCAATATTTGCATTAGTTTCAAGGCTGAATTGATGCAGCTGTTCAGCAACATTCCGAATCCAACCGGTGTTCTTTTCCAAAGGCACAACCGCTTCTGCACCTTCACCTTCAAGCAAACCAACCTGTCCTTTTTCAAGGACACCGCCTTCTGCAAGTTCAGGAATCTGCGGAACATTGAAGGTGTGAACCCAAGTGAACGGACTGACACCCAAAATGCTGATGTTGTGAATCTTTGAAAGAACACTGTTGATTGCATTGAACGGAATTGTGATGACCTTGTTAATACCTCTGATGATTGCATTGACCACCGTTTTGAATGCTGTGACAATACCTTCTTTGATGCCATCAAATATTTTTCCACCGGTGCTGAATACATTCTTAACCGCTTGCCAAGCCTTGCTGAAGATGTTTTTGAACCAATCTGCAACCGGCTGAAAGATGCTTTTGATACCTTCCCAAGCCTTTGATGCACCGTTCTTGATTGCATTCCACACATTTGTAAAAACATTCTTTATGGGTTGAATAACAGTGTTCTCAAACCAAGATGCAGCACCTTTGAAGATGCCAACAATGCTTTCCCAAAGATTGCTGAAGAACTCTTTTACAGGTTTGATGATGTTATCATTTACCCAAACCGAAGCCCTTTTCACAATTTCGATCCAAGGATCAATAACAGTATGGAATGCCGAAACAATACCTCCCCAAAGTCCTTTGAAGAAGTTTGCGACAGGGGCGATGATGTGTTCATACACCCAATTTCCAACTGTGCTGAATGCTGCGGTTAAAGCATTCCATATTTTCGCAAAGAAATCACCTAACGGTGCAAAAATGGTAGACAGCACTTCCCATATTGCCGAAAGAATACTTCCAACTATGCTGATAATCCCTTCAAGCAAAACAGGCAACGAATTCCAAAGACCTTCAAGAATACTTGTAATAATCGTTGGAATTGCTTCTATCAATGCAAGGATGATTTCCGGTAATGCTTCAACAATGGAAATAACCAAGGTTATCAAGCCTTGAATTAGTGTCGGAAGGTTATTCATCAAAGCATCGACAATAGCGATAATGATCGCCGGAAGATTATCAAGCAACGGTTGAATAATTGTCATCAGGTTTTCACATAAGTAAACAATCATATTTACTAATGCTTCAACCAACTGCGGAATCAGAACAGGCAGTGCATCACAGATTGTTTGCATCAGCGAAGGTAACGCATCGACAATAGCAAAAAACACCTTTTCAATACCGCTGATTATTGACGGCAGTGCATTCATCAAGGCTTGTAACAACTGCGGAAGCACACCAACAACGGCATTCAGCAGAGAAACTGCACCATCAACAACAGACGGAAGCAAAACATCAATTATTTCTGAAACCTTTGAAATCAACTTTGGAACAAGTTGTGTAATCAAGTTCGGAAGTGTTTGAAGTACCTGCTGAATTCTTGGAATGATGTTATCTGCAACAGTTACCATACTGTTGAATACATTTGTTATCAGACCACCTATATCTTGATTTCCATCTGCAAGACCTGTTAAAAGGTTCTGCCAAGCACCCTTCATTGAAGAAATAGAACCTTGAATGGTTGTGGCTGCTTCTTTTGCTGTTGTACCGGTAATACCCATTTCGGTCTGAACAATATGTATTGCATCGGTAATGTCAGAAAAAGAAGAAATATCATACTTGATACCGCTGATTTTGGAAGCATCTTCAAGCAGTCTTTCCATTTCTTCTTTTGTGCCGCCGTAGCCGAGTTTCAAGTTGTCCAGCATCGTATAGTTCTGCTTGGCAAATCCCTGGTATGCGTTCTGAATGGCTTCCATAGAAGTTCCCATTTTATTTGCGTTGTCAGACATATCTGTTATAGCGGTATCAGCCTTTTCCGCTGCTTTTACGGTATCACCACCCAAGGATTGCAAAAGCGAAGCGGAAAACGAAGTAACCGTTTCCATATACGCATTTGCGGACATACCTGCGGTTTTATAAGCGTTTGCAGCGTTCTGAATTACGGTATCAGAACTATCTTTGAACAGTGTTTCAACACCGCCAACCAACTGTTCATAATCACCGTAAGCACTAATTGCATCTTTTCCGATTTTCACGACCGCTGCACTTGCAACGGCAAGACCGGCTGCAATAGCCTTTCCAACTTTCACTGCTGCTGAACCCATTTTCTGAAATGCTGTTGAAAATTTACTTTCAGATTTTTCAGCATCGTCACCGGTTTCCTTGATGTTTTTTCCGGTTTCTTTCGCTTTATCGCCAGTATCATCCAACGCTTCATTTGCTTCAGCGTTATCAATGGCGATTGTGCCGAATAACTTAAATAGTTCCAAGGTGTCGCACCCCCTTTCTGTGTATTATGGGGGATTGAACCCCTGTAATAAATCAATTGAATAATTGATAGTTGTTTCCAAATCTTCTTGTGTGACTTCAGTGTTTTGAGCAACAACATCATCCCTGAAGTCATTGAAACTTTTATCACCCTGAACCTTGTGAAGATAGAAATCCCAAAGTCTATCTTCATCATCGTTATGAAGTGATTCAAGAATGAAATCAGCAAAACAGGACATCACAATCATTTGGTCTATCAAAGGAAATGGATTCGCATATCTTTTGAATAGCAAATCCATTTCCTTGATGAAACCTATTTGAACAATTCGGAAACAACCCCAAAAAAATCCTTGAATTCCTCTTTCTTGACGAATTCAACAACCATTCTTGTGATGGATGCAAGGTCAAATGCCTTGATTTCATCAACTGTCAGACCGCTGACATTTGCAAGCAGCGTGAAGATTTCACCTTCACAATCGGGGATGTGTGACAAGATGATATTAGCAACTTCAAGAAATGCCTGAAGTCCGGCAACATCCGTGATTGCTTTCTTGTCTTTTGCGTTCCTGATGATCTTCAGGACTGATTCAGATTCAAACACCTTGGTGAACTCATCAATGCCGATCTTGCTAATAATCTTGCACATCGGGGCAATATCCGTTGCATTCAAAGTTCTGAAGGTATAGTTTTTAGTTGTTTCACTCATTGTTCATCAATCCTTTCTTAACCCTGTTCGGTCTGTGTTGCCGGTGTAGGGTAATAAATGCGATAGGGAAGAATGCTTAAATCTGTTTCAGCATTGCATTCCTGATAGCATTCAAAAGTGCATTTAACAACAGTTGCTTCTTTGTTTTTGTTTTCTGCTTCAAAACCGGAAGTGCAAAGTGCATTGTCGAAAATTACAATGACAGGTGTTCCATCGGTTTTCTTTCCGACAAATCCAAAATTCTTGTAATAATCACCGGTTTCAATATCAGCTTTGGAAGTAATCAGATCATATCCGGTTATTTCCGAAGTTCCGTTTTTGCCAATTACACCCTTCTTGATCAGTTCCGGTGTGATCTCAATGATGTTGGTTTCAAGGGAAGCAGTTTCACCGGTTTTGCGGTCAAGACCCTTGATTTTAACCAAAGCACCATCCACTTCAACAGTGGTGATTTCCGGTTTGATGGAAAGTTTGTTGCCACCGGAAGTTGCACCAAGGATGTCATATTTCCATTTGTTGGATTTCCATTCAAGGTTGTGACAGATAATACCTGCACCAAGCATAAGGTTTTCCGGTGTATCTGCGGTAATACCGTGCTTTTTAAGTTCTTCGTAAGCCATAATTAGTCATATCCTTTCCAAATTTTTGTGTTCAAATGGATCTGACAGCGTTTCAAATCCAAATTGTCATCGGGTATGTTAATTGAATCGGAAAACCAAATGTTCACAGACACCTTTGAAATAGTCTGATCCGGAAGTGTTACGGTCATCAAGTCAGTTTTACCAAACTTGAAGTATTCCTTTATCTTCTCTTTTTGTTTCTCTAATTCAATGAACTTCCCCCTTGAAAAGCCATTCAGAATGATGATAGGTTGTTCAACACCATCTTCTGTAAGGCTTTCCGATTCCGTATAATCGCCAACCCAATAGGGGTATTTGGGTGGTGAATCAGACATCTGACCGAATTCATAATTCAGTCCAAGATGCTCTGATAAATGCGTGTCTAACGCTTTCAGCACTTCAAGCATATCAACCCATTCCTTTCAATTTACTTTCGGCAGCAGCAATGATGGATGGTTTCAAAGTTGTGTAAGCATTGAACAAAGCCCTGTTTGGTTTTTTGCCGTGTGTAAAGTGTCCATTCCCTTTTTCATCGACATAGAACCAACCACCTTTTCTTCCGTTACCTTCAAGGGCATATTCGCCTGTTCCGAATTCTTCCCAAATGGCATTTTGCAGTGGCGAACCAACAGTTGCCTGGAGTTCGCCCTCGTCAACAACATAATCCCAAGAACCTTTTGTTTGACCGGTTTTTACACGGCTGTTTCTTGCAGTTTGGGCACTCAATTCACCACTTGCTTCATAAAGAAAAGCAATGGCAGCATCGCCCATAGCGTTTTTACACTTAACCCTGAAATCTTCAAATTTAACACCCATCACTGACCACCTGCATACTTCAGAAAAATTTCAAGGTGCTGATGCAAATTCATTGGATCATCTATCAGCAGAATATCATACAGTTTGCCATTGATAATCATCCGGGCATTTTCTGAAGTGACATCCACATCTTGTTCCAACTCCAAGTTGATGATACCTTCCAAGAAGTTGAACGGATTCCATTCCCATTTTGCAGATAAGCATTTGAAGGAACGGAAGTCGCATAGGAATATGTGTGTTGATTCTTCAATCTTCGCATTGTAAACGCTTCTTTTGGAATCGCCTGATTGATAGTCAAGCCAACCTTTGAATTGAACTACATCAAACCAATCAGAAACTTTTTCACCTATGCTGTTCTTCTGTCCGGGAATATTTACTTGCATCAATGCTGTGATGTTTCCACCAATCATTTTCAGAACCTTGCCTTTATATAGGGCTTCAGGAAACCAAGAAGGGTTGTTGGATAACCCATCACCTGATTGTTTGCATCCTGTGCAAAATAGGTCACTGAATGCCTTGAAAGGGTTTCAGACTGAATTCCAACTTTGTTCCGATTTTGCACTTCCCAAATCATCATATTGATTACACCTTCAACAACCGCATCAGGGTATTCAACTTTGGTAATCAGATTGTTTTCAGCCGGAAATAAAGCCTTGTTCAGTGTGGTTTCCTTTTTTGCTGTGTCGATTGCTTGAATAACATACAGACCTTGATTGACCGATTCTGTGATTTGAACTGTGTCATTCACAGATATCATCGGTTCACATCCAAGAAGGATTGCACTTGAAGGTGCTTCAAATCGAATTAGGCGATTCTGAAAATTATTGTTTGTGTATGCTCGGATAAGGCTTTCAATTGCATTCAACTTCCGCTGAAGAACAGCATCAGATTTGTCAGCAAATTCCGGCATCTGTTTCAGTTCATTGACACTAATGATCATGGTCACACCTTCTTTCTGCAATAAGAACAGCGGTTGCAGTGATGTGACCGCTGTTCTGTTGGGTCATTTACGCTAAAAGTTTGCAGATTACAACCTTGCCATCATTGGTAAGGGCAACAGTGTAATGCTTGTCAACGGAAATGTCCGTCTTTCTTGCAAGGGTGTCACGCTCGGTTTCAACCGAAGTGTCCTTCTTCAGATAGATGGTGATTGCAGCAGCATCTTCTTCCGTTTCAGCATCATTGTTAAGTTTAACAATCGGACACTTGTAAATGGTAGTACCGGAATAAGTACCACTTGCAGTGATAGTTCCGGCAGTAGAAGTCTTGCCGATAACCGGAACATGGAAAAGGGAAATGCCATAGAAACCGGTTTTTTCGGTAAGGGTGATTACACCATTGCTGTTTGTAGCACTGTAACCACAATCGGAATCAGCAGTGATCAGTGCAACAATACCGTCAGCAACATTCTTTGCAGTTGCAGCAGTAGCAGTGAATTCATAATCATCAATGTTGAACTTGTCACCAATGGCAACAGTTCCGGCAATGGTGATAGTTCTTGAACCTGCATTGCCATCAACATGGGGAACTTTCTTGGAAGGAACAATTCGGCAGTTTGCGATCATGCCGATTTCACCGGTAAGGATGACACCTGCCTTGTATTTGTCAGCAGAAATGAAGTTGCTGTCTTTGCGAAGGGTGCTGACCTGACGGGGATTGATGAACATTACCTTTTCACTGTTCACTTCCTCATCAAAAAGATCAATGGCATCCACAATCTGATTGTAAGAGATTGCAGCGGAAGAACCATCAAACACAAATACAGCAGTCTGAAGTGCAGCCATAGCATCATTGTCAATCTTTGCAGCAATGGATTTTGCCAACTGATTGTTGGTTTCACCAACAGGGTTGCCATAACCGGAAAGAACTGCTTCATCAGTAAGTTCAACCGCCTTCATTGCCTTTTTGACAGTGGCAGTGGTCACACCGGTGGAAAGTTTTACAGTGTCGCAAGAAACACCTTCTGCGACATCAGCAGCATCACCGATATATCCGTATTTCGGAACGGTGATAGTATTGCCGGGAACACCGACAAGGGTGTTGTCCACCTTTGCGAAAGGTGCAACAACAATTTTCTTTTCAACTTTGGCAGAAATCATGTCTGCCATGACTTGTGGATTGATAAGATCATTGATTTTAGTAGTAGCCATAATAAGACCATCCTTTCAAATAATTGTTTTGATTTTAGTTTTCTGTGGAAGTAAATTCCTTGTAGGCATCAGGGTTTTCATTGAAGAACTTCAATCTGTCCTGATAACCCATCTTTTCAAACTGTTCCTTGGTGACACCATGATTCTTGTCCGGATCACCGTCAGGAAGTTTGTTTTCGTCAATTTTCTTCTTGGTTTCAGAAGAAAAGTGCTGTGGGAACTGCGTTTTCAGGGAAGCAATGGTGTCATCAATACCCTTGATTTTGCCATCATCCCCAAGTTTGACTTCACCTTTTTCCTTGATCTTGAAAGTAAGATAATCAACATCAGTCACTTTTGCTTCAAGAAGGGCAACCTTTAACGCTGCATCAATCTTGGTCTGTTCAAGTTCCTTTTCCATGTTCTGAATCTTGCCTTCATATTCAGTGATTTTGGACTGAAGTGCTTCATTGCCGGCATTGTCCTTTTTCATCTGTTCAATCAAGGCGGTTGATTCACCGTGCTGTTTTGTCAGGGCATCAAAGTCCGTTTTCAGTTTGCCATATCGGATGTCAAGGTTTTCTTCAGCAGAAGTGAAGATTTTGTTCTGCTTCATTTCACCAATGACACCTTCAATTGCCTTGTCATCCAAACCTTTTGCCTTCAAAATTTCCTGTAAAGTCATGATTTATTTCATCCTTTCAAATTACAATTTTTACAAGTTATGTCTTGTTTTGAAATGCTCTGTTTTACTTCTGACTTTTGAAGAAGGGTATGAAAAAAGCACCGTCTGTGGATGCTTCAATCAACTTTTGTCGCCTGAATGTATTTTTCACGGTATGATTCAAAGTCTTTGGATTTATCAAGTCCAAAATAAGATGCCCTGTCTTTCAGTGTTTGAAGTTCTGTTTCACCTAATGCCCATCTTGCCCTTTGCAGAACACAGCAGCGACAGTTGCAATCTTCCGAAGCAATACCAAAACCGCCCGGACAATCAACCTTCATTCCACCAACTTCAAATGGTTCATCAAGTTCACGGATTTGACCATCAAGTTGTCGGTGATTCGGTCTTGTCTGACCGTCAAGTGTTGCATCCCATTGTTTCACGATGTCAGCACCTTTTTTCTTTGCTGCATACATTGAATCAAGTCTTGCTTCCGATTGTACCCTATGTCCTTCAGTCCGGGCAATTCGCATTGATCTGTTCATATCTGCCTGACCATAGTTACTTATGTTCCGTGCAATATCAGCATAGGACAGTTGTGATGCAAGACCTCTTTGAAGTTCAGATTTGACCTGCTTCTTCAGTTCAGTTGTATTACCGGAAAGTTTATTTGATAACCTAAAATCATCACCTGTTTTTTGAACTGCTTTCAGAACTTGACCTTCATCAATCGGAATAACAAATGGAACACCCTGACCTTGCATATCATACATATTACCCACAAAGCCCGTTTCATAACAGGTTTGAAGGTAAGAAGCAATGGAATTAAAATTTTTACCTTGCAAATTATCAAGAATACCTGAAATCTGCTTTTCCAACTGCTTTTGATATTCAAGTTGATAGGCTTTTGATTGTGTCAGTGGGTTTGCTTGCAATTCCCTGATGTTTTTCCGAATGTCAGCAAGTGCAGATGTGTAATTCTTTGTAAGAGCATCAAGAACCGCTTGTTCGTCTTTCAAGGACTGTTCAAGGACTTCTTTTTGTCTTGCATTCATTCATCCACACCGCCTTCATCACCTTCAGGTGGAACATCAGGTTCAACAGGCTTGTTTGCAAGGGCTTCCGATGCCGTGTTCAAATCCACAACAGGATTCTGTTCCACCAATGCTTTGACATCTTCAAAGTCAAGTTCAAGCAATTCACAGATAGCCTGAAGAACAGTGTCATTGTCCAACCTTGCAGCAGCATTCAATATAGTGTTCAACTTGACCTGTTCGGTTTCCGCTTCGGTCTTGTCGATCTGTGCATTATCTGCTGCATTGGTCATTACTTCCCTTTCAAATTTAAAATAAACATCACTGACCTGATAATCAGTTTCATATTCATCATTGATTTCTGAAAGAACAATTTTGACCAACTTCTTCAGAAAAGATTTCAGCCTGATTTCAAGTTTGTTGCATTTCAAATCAAGTAAAGCATATCTTGATTTGATGACAACGTTTGTGACATTGCCATCACCAACCTGTGCCGAATTGAAACCCATACCAAATCGGTAAATGTTCTTTTCGTCAATGTCAAGTTTTGCTTGCCTTGCCTGATAGGGAATATCAATAGTTTTGATGTCAACATCACCATCAGGTTCAGTGCCGATCATCTTTTTTGTTTTGATATTCTGCTGAAGTTCTTCCAAATCATTTCCTTGGAAGCCCTTAACAACATACAATCCTTCTGAAATGTCAACAAGATTGTTTGACAACCCACAAGCCATCAAATCATAATCATCAATCAGTGCTTTGATAGGTTTCAGATGACTGATTTGCTTTCTGTTATTATCAATACAGAAAAAAGGAATGTAACCAAGCGAATCACCATATCTGCCTTCTTCGTTATCCTTTTCATAGACAATATGTGGTCTTGGGTTCAAAGGTTCACCCTTGTCAACTTCGATTTTTCCATCATCAACCTGAACAAAATATGTGACTTGCTTTGAATCCCAAACCTGAATGCGTTTGATTTTCTTCTTGCCCTTGTCGATTCGGTCAATATACCAATAGATCACATACTGTGTATGGTCATCTGTGTCTTTCGCCCTGACTTCCACAACCCCCATTGCATCAGCAAAGATGAATGCGGTTCTGTCATCAGCGTTCTTGTAGGAATACATATAGCCGAACCCACCGGTGCATACATCAGTTAAGGTTTCCGACAATTCAGATTTGAAATCATCACCAAAATACTGATCCAATTCATCCTGAAGTTCAGGAATATCCGATTTGACAAAAGCATCATCACCGGACAGCATATATTGAACACACTGATCTACCAATTCAGTGAAGAACGGATGACAAATCTTGATATTGCTTCTTGTTTTGTCCTCAACTAATTTCCCATCAGAATTGTAATAATACAGTTTGTATGAAAGAATATCGTGCTGTCCTTCGTAATACCTCTGACCAACTCCAAAGGATTTCTTTCTTTCAGATGTTGAATCATCTTGAATCAAGGCTGATATTTCTTCCGGTTTTAGCATTCTTTTTCACCGCCTTTCCATAAAATATTGTGTAATAAAACAGAAACCCTTGAATTATGTTGTAATCAAGGGTTTCTGATACTACCGTGTTACTAATACAACCACCGATTGCCCTTGATATAGCGTTCAAGACCGTAACGCATAGCATCCATCAAGTGGTTGAAGTCATCAATGGGAACATTCAGTTTGTTTCCGAATTTGTCAGTGTCCCATGTGTAGTTGCTGATTTCCGTCAGGAAGTTCACACACCTGGGATGCACTATGATTTCAAAATCTTGAATCCACTGAATGCCATTGTTGATTGAATCCTTGCCTTTGACAGCACCGGTGATCCGTAATCCGTAACCCTTCAATTCATCAATTGACTTGGGTTCTGCTGAATCACCTGTGAACCGGTCTTTTCCATATCCCATTGATTGAAGGTTGCTGAAGATCCGCTTGTTTGAAAGTCCTTTTTCATACATTTCATCCCATACATAGATTTTATGACCGGCAAGGTCAACAAAACCAATGAATGCTGCGGAAGGGTCATTGGTATAACCAAAGTCAAGACCAAATCCTGTTTGAATATCATCCCGGAACACATATGTTGTTTTTATCCGGTCAGCTTCATCTAACTTCAGGAAATCATTCTTGGTGATCAGTTCATAGTTCTGTTCTTTCCAATTCTCATAGACAAGACCTTCAACAATACCCCAGTCACCAAGACCTGCAACCCTGTATCTTCTTGGGTTGTTCTTTCGCATCTGTTCAAACAGTTTCTTGTCAGCTGCATCCAACCATTCATTGCAAAGGTAGTTGGTAGTCAGTGCAAGGATGTCAGGATCAGGGTCTGCATCAAAGAACCGCTTCTTGATCCAGTGATGTTCATTCCATGGGTTGAAGGTAAGGGTGATCTGTTTGAACAGTCCATCTTCAACCTGTCCACGAATACTTTCATCCAGGATGTTGAAATCATCTTCTTTCATGATCTCATAAGCTTCTTCGCATTGTGTTACGGGTAAGCCGTTTCCGCTTACCCTCTGTATGTTTCCATACAGAGCAGACTATATCTTCACCTTTCAGGTGCTTCCCGTTTCGGATTCACTTGAATCCTACTCTACTA